>Ga0129314_1000398_pt1 | contig 46771 bp, 41 predicted proteins | sample O1111metagenome_FD_94431 | JGI IMG/M metagenome (GOLD analysis project Ga0129314, IMG submission 94431) | Orangutan individual fecal microbial communities from fecal samples from Wisconsin, USA - O1111 metagenome | ecosystem: Host-associated > Mammals > Digestive system > Large intestine > Fecal... | reverse complement strand
TCTATCGATACAGTCACATAGGGAACATGTTCCCCCCCGCACTGTACATCACCTACGATATTGGCATCTGTGCCTGCATGTGCTTGTGGCTTTCCCGCAACCACAATTATAAAAAGGATTATTGTAATTAATATAATTTTTTTCATATGATTAAAATATTTATTTTTTATTTCACACAATGTTTATTGTATGTTGTCTTTTAAAATAAAGTGTAAACCTGTCCGCATTATGCCATAGAGAGAACTAATAATCGAGTAGCAAGTGACTCAAATAGTCCCAACTATGGAAATAGCAGAATAAATTAAGAAAGTCTGAAAGAAATAGTCTAATTTTAATGAACCACGTCGACTGATAACCGAAAATCAACATAGTTAAATATAAAGAACCAAAGATAAGGGATGTTTGAGTTTCATCGCAAATGATAAACACAAAGCCATATCATGTGTGTAGTGCAAAACAAGCCTTTCCCGTAGCTTAGAAAACACAAGCCTGACACGGCCAATAACCGTTTCTGATGAAAAAAAGAAAATTTACAAAGGCTGTAAATCCATCCCAAATAGAGTGGGTGGGGAACGTCCTCTTGATTTTGCAAAGTATTTAAGATGTAGTGACGGGTAAATAGAAGAGAAAACCCTTTTGTAGCCAATTCTGAGGACAGTAGCGGACAGCGTAATTAAAACAAAGAACAGAAACTGAAGTTGAGCCAAAACAAACAGTTCCGCTGCCGTATGATGGTGTGTTTTAATAGGGGCAGGATCCTGGCTCTTTTTATACGGGTGAGCATGTAAGATGACTTGTCCGTCGGGCAACCGGTGGGCATGCAAAAAAACAGCATTATTCAGGATAAACAGACCGAGCACCACAATTAACAACCGGGCGATCTGTTTGGATATGCTATTTCTGAATGTCAATTTCATCTTGCTTCACTACTCATGAATTACAAAAGTACTAAATTAGACTAATCTGACAAATTTTTCCGTCCGGGAAGAACATTTCTTTTTTGTTTTCTTATAACCAGTAGACATTATAATAGTACTACATTTTTTCATTGTTTTCAATTAATTTCGCCGTAAAGACAAGAAATATTCAACTGTCAATCAATGATTAAACTTTTAATGCATCTATTTAGATAGCGTAGAAAAATAAAAAATGTTGCACCAACTATCATTGAATTTTCAGCCTTTCCACATATTCACATGTAAGCCACTTAGAAATTATTCAAATCTTGATTATTCAAATCTGAATTCCAACAAATAACAAAGTATCCGGAAAAAACATAGAGGCAATATAAGGTAAAGAATGTACAATGCAAATGATTGAACAATATGTTCGAAGCACGGTAAATTCGTTTAATCCCATGTTTGAAGAGACTCTCTCCCTACTACCCGAAAGACAAAAAGAAGTTATTTATGCTATCGCCAAAGAAGGAAAGGCAAAAGAAGTGACATCCTCATTTTTTGTCCGCAAACACACCCTGAAGCCCTCCAGTACAGTGCAGCCGATCCTACGTCAGTTATTAGAAAAAGAGTTTATAACCCGAGAGAATGATGTTTATATAGTCTATGACCGGTTTTTGGATTATGGCTTGTGGAGAAATTTGGCACTGGATACTCTGTTTAATCCATCAAATTATGCTCCAAAAGTCTTTTCAATCCTTCATCGGATTACAACGGCACGACGTACTTTTTCATTGCCATATCCTGGAACGATTTGGGTACTGCCGATTTCACTTCGTCGGTGATAATACCGATCATTCGTTCGCGCAGGAACTCCTGACGGGTGATCAGGCTGATCTCACGTACCGGAGTGGAATTTTTGAAAGGACGTACATTCTTTTTCTGCCTCTCACTCATATTGGCAAGTGCCATCTCCGGAATAACCGTAAGCCCTTCATTCTGATCCACAATATTGATTAATGTATCAATACTGCCGGCTTCATAGGAAAAGATGGAATTGTTGGAGCCACGTTTTTTCTTCAGATTGCACAAATGCAATATCTGGGTTCTGAAACAGTGTACTTCATCCAATAACCAGAGTGCGGAGGAATTCAGGTCGCTTTCATCGAGTGCCGTTTTGGCAAACAACGCTTTCTCCAACGGAGAAACATAAGCGAAAAACCGCTCATAATAGATCGGATATTCCTTGATGGAAGGTTCTTTCAGGGGTGTAGCCAGAATACCTCCATCCAATGAGTCATTGGAAAGTCCTTTCAGTATCTGATCCGTAGTCAGTTCAGAGATAACGATGCGGACATCATACTTGTTCTCACGATGGACTTGCATCAGTTTCGGCAAAAGATAAGGTGATACAGTAGGAATAATACCCAAACGGAAGACACCCTTCACAATTCCCCTTTCCTCCTGGATAATCTCCTTGATCTGACTTACCTGGGCTACCGCAATACGAGCCTGGTTAATAATCCGTGCACCTATATCGGTCGGCTGTACCGGAAGTTGGGAGCGATCGAATATTTTCACTCCCAATTCCTCCTCCAGTTTCTGGATCATCATGCTCAATGTAGGCTGAGTCACAAAAGAGGCTTCAGCAGCTTTGGAAAAATGGCGGTAATTATCTACCGCGATGATATATTCTAATTGTTGGATGTTCATCTTCTTATATTACTTGTAACTGGAGAAATATTTCATGAATTGTACCCGTTCGTAGAGAGCCGAATCCTTGATGTTGCCATAGTTCAGCTTACCCTTGAAATCATCTATGCGCTCATAGTTGCTCTGAAGCATCCACTCTTCCATACACATAAGAGTATCTTCAATCACATCAAGACCCTGCTCATAAAGTAAGCTACAGAGCTGAATAGCACCTGCTCCTGCCAGAATTCCCTTGACAGAATCTTCCCATGAGTGTACTCCATAGGAACAAGCTATGTCGAAATCCGGCACCCGACCCGAAACAATGGCTGTCCAGCGAAGAGTATCACTGAAGTCGGAAGGATTGCTGAATACCGGCCCGGAGGTGATTTCCAGATTTTTAATATCAATATCGAGTTGATAAAAACGGTTAAAGAGTACTACTCCGCCCGCACCCAACGCTTTCAGTTTCCCTACGAGCCCTGGCAGATTGCTGATATTCTTGGCCATCTTTATTACAACAGGAATACGGATAATCTTCCTCAATTCTCTTACAATATTCACATAAGAGTCCTCCAGATAAGTATCTCCCAATTCTCCTGCGTTCAATACAAACAGGTTAAGTTCAATCGCATCGGCTCCGGCATCCTGAATGGTCTTGGCAAATTCAACCCAACGGCTTAATTTATAGCAGTTGATGCTGGCTACGATGGGAATGTCACACTCTTTTTTGGCTGAACGGATCAGATCAAGGTACTTCTCCATATGATTCATCTCAATATATGCATTGATATAATCAGCCGCTTCAGGATAATCAGCGATCTGGGAAAGTTTTTCGGAGTGATTCTCGATCTGCTCCTCGAATAGTGATTTCAACACAATAGCCCCTATACCGGCATTTTCCAACTCTTTAATTTTTTTTACTGAATTAGTAAGACCGCTACTCGCTGCTACTAACGGATTCTTTAACCGTAACCCTGCAAAGGTTGTTTCTAAATTGACCATGAATATACTATGTTTTTCAAAAAAATTATAATCAACAAAAATAGGCATTTTATCGATAAAATCAATAACTTATATCGGAAATATATTGGAATTTGGTTGTGGAAGGATTTAGCGGTCACCAAAGATCAGGGTTCCTATCCGTATCATGGTGCTTCCTTCTTCAATAGCGACCGGATAATCGCCTGTCATTCCCATGGAGATTTCTTTGAAAGCGGTGTCGTGTCGGAAAAAACCGGTTTTAAATTCGTCGAACAATAATTTCAATTGCCGGAACTCATCGCGCACCTGATTCACATCATCGGTAAAAGTAGCCATACCCATTACTCCGGCAATCCGCACATGAGGGCATACTTTCCATTTACCCTCTTCAAGGAATTGGCGGCATTCTCCGGGTGAGAAACCAGCCTTGGTCTCCTCTTCGGCAATATGGATTTGCAATAGGCAGGAAATAATCCTTCTGTTGGCCGCTCCCTGCTTTTCGATCTCCAGCATCAACCGCTCATTGTCGAGGCTATGGATAAGGGAGATAAAAGGTGCGATCTGCTTCACTTTGTTCCGTTGCAGATTACCGATAAAATGCCACTCTATATCTCCGGGGAGTTGCTCTTTCTTGGCTACCAACTCCTGCACCCTACTCTCTCCAAAGACCCGAAGCCCGGCATCATAGGCTTCCCTGACCGTCTCAGCAGGATGGAATTTGGAAACCGCAACCAGTGTCACATCTGGTGGGACGGTTTCCCGTAAATCATCGATATGGGATCGTATAGACACTACTCTTGATTTTGATTTTTCTCTTCGCCATAAGGGAAAACATCCATGATAGCCGTCTCGGTTACCGAGGCAATGGCATAATCGATCATGGTCTTTTTCATTTCCCCCTCCACAATTTCCACGGCTTCTTTCAACGTGGAAGCCTGCACCAGCATATTGACGGCTGTTTTCTTTTCCGAGCCGCTCTTTTCATCGAGCGTTATAAAATAAAGTTTTGCCTTATAGTAACGGTCGCCCGTTTCATTGAAGAACGACTCAGTATATTTCACCCGTTTAATATCGGACACCGAAAACTCACCCGAAATAAAAGGTTTGATTTCTTCTATAATCCTTGCTTCCGCTTCGGTGAACGACAACGCGTCTACCAGATAGGGTTCAGTTACTGTTTTCTGCATGCCGGTCTCCAGCATCTTGTCATATCTTATCTTGCACTCAAACCAATTGTACATATATTTTTTATTTATCAGTTGCATCCTTTCGCAACGCAGTGCAAAGTTATGATTTTCCACCATTGATTTCAACCCTCACGGATACTAATTATCTCAAAAAAAATGATACTTTTGCAGATTATCGGTTAAAAAATGATTGGAACCCTCGTAAATACAGCAGCAGTAGCGGGTGGAGGCATGATCGGCCTGCTTTTGAAAAAACGGATGCCGGAACGTGTCACCACCATCTATTTCCAGGCGATCGGACTCTTCACTCTGGCCATTGGTGCATCCATGGCCATTGAGATGGAAAAGATATTGATTGTAGTCAGCAGCCTTGCCATCGGCTCCCTGCTGGGAGAATGGGCCGATCTCGAAAAAGGTACCGAAAGGATGAGCGATTATCTGAAACACCGTTTTCGCATTGGCAGTGAAAAATTCTCGGAAGGACTGGTTACTGCATTTCTTCTTTTCTGCGTGGGATCCCTTACCATCATCGGCACAATCCAGGAAGGGACAGGCGGTTCACCCGACCTGCTTTTCACCAAGTCATTGATGGATTTTTTCTCGGCCATTCTTCTGGCTTCCGCTTTTGGCACGGGTGTCGTAATATCTGCTATTCCGCTTTTTATCTTCCAGGCTTCTTTCACCTTGCTGGCCAAATATGCCGCAACTCTCTTTACCGACGATATTATCCTCGGCCTTACCTCCACCGGTGGCATAATGTTGATCGGACTGGGGATAAATATACTGGGGATAAAAAAACTCCGTATTATGAATATGCTACCATCGCTGATCATCGTCGTACTCCTGATCTGGATATTTGGTTAATCAGTATAAGTAAAAGAAATCCCAAACGCACAGCCTCCCTTTAAAGAGATTGAAGAGATATATTAATGAAGACAAAAGATGAAAAGTTAGGCCTATGGCTGCTGGTATTCGTGGCACTCGGGTCCATGATCGGGTCAGGGATCTTCAATTCACCGAAAGACCTCATCCAGGTAGCCAATCCACAGGGAACCATGCTCACCTGGGTCATCGGGGGGATCGGAGCTTTGATGCTGGCACTGGTATTCGTCTATCTGGCGGGGCGAAAACCCGAACTCAAGAGCGGAGTCTATGCCTATGCCCGCGATGGGTTTGGTGATTATATGGGTTTCAATTCCGCCTGGGGGTACTGGTCGGTAGGCTGGTTGGGAAACATCAGCTATCTGGCCCTCTTCTTTAAAACATTAAACGATTTGTTGGGCAAACAGGCCCTTTCTCCCATACAATCCTTCTTCATCGGATCGGCTATCCTCTGGTTTTATTATGCTATCCTGAGGGCAGGAGTAAAGGAAGGCGCCATCCTCAACTTCATCGTAACAGTTGCCAAGTTGATCCCTATTATATTAATCATTCTGCTGGCTCCGGCACTCTTCGATTGGGAACTCTTTCATGTCACAGACTGGCAATGGGAACTCGCTGCTAACGGAGCTGCGACAACCCCCATACAACAGGTGGGAAACGCAATGGCCATCGTTCTTTGGTGCTTTGTGGGAGTAGAAGCAGCCTCAGTACTGTCGGGGAGAGCCAGGAAGCAGAAAGCCGTGCGTACTGCCACCATTCTCTCTACCCTGATTGTGCTGGCCATATATATGCTTATTACGCTGATAGCAATGGCAAGTATTCCTGCAGGGGAACTGGCTTCTTCGGAGACACCCCTTGCCCTGGTGCTGGAACGTACCATTATAGGTGTTGCAGGCGGGATCATTATCAAGTTAGGAATTATGGTGTCGGTATTGGGAGCCAGCCTTTCGTGGATACTACTCTCGGTGGAGACGATGTATGCCGCTGCCAGAGACAATGTAATGCCCCGCTACCTTGCCAAAGTGAACAGTAAAGGCACACCGGTGAACGCACTGCTACTGACACAAGGCTTCACACAAGTCTTTCTGCTTGCCATCCTGTCGCCCAGATTGAACGAGACTTACCTTGCCGCCATCACCATTGCCACCACACTGGTACTGATACCCTACCTCCTCTCGTCTCTTTATGCAGTAAAGACCGCGCTGCGTTACAGGAAAGAGGAGAAAACAGCAAGGAATGTGATCATTGCCCTGCTTGGTACACTGTATTCCACTTATGTGATCTATGCGGTAGGGATCAAATACCTGTTTCTTTCAGTGCTTTTTTACGGTATCGGCTCCCTTTTATTTATCAAGGCTAAAAAAGAAAAAAAAGAACAGCCCAAACAGTGGGAATGGGCGGTCATTATCCTGTTACTTGCCGGCACACTGCTGATTGTCGTACAAATCCTGACCGGGAAGATTATCCTTTGAAAGAGATCTAAGTATATTCAATAGGCACAATATTACCTGTTAAAAGTATAGCGCAATGTGGCACCGAAGCGGGTGGGATATCCACGCTGTACAAAGGTATTCATTTCATCGGTCGTCACATCATTTTGCTCGAACAGGAATGAGTTATATTTTGTATTGAAAAGATTCTCTACCCAACATTCCAGCCCAAAAGCTCCTTTCTCTACAGCAATATTGGCATTGGTCATCCCGTAAAAGGGTTGATATAGTTCTTTCGTGCCAGCATCATTTTGATTTGATTCTGTCCAGTAAATCTTACCAACTCCCTGGTATTGTATATTTCCAATCACCCGGTCGATAAATGAACCGTAAGGTAGATGGTGTATATAGCTGGCTCCCAGACTCAATGTATGCTGAGGCGCAAAAGGCACATGGTTTCCCGAATAGTCTATCTGATCATCCCCCTCTTCCCCAATCTCATACTTTACAAAACGGGCATCGGCAAATCCGTACTCGGCAAAGAGAGAGAGATTATCTGTCGGTACATATTTCAAACTCAACTCAAATCCTTTACTGTCCGATTTCCCTGCATTGGCAATAGTACGTCCCGATGTACCCTGTTTCGCCAACTGGGTAATCTGCAAGTTATTGACATGGGTATAAAAAAGGGCATAGGTCAGTGAAAATCTTCTGTCCAGCATCTCATAACGGCCGCCCAACTCGTAGGTCCAACTGGTTTCGGGATCGTAGGAGAGTTGACCTTCTATGGGCGCCATGGGAGGCATTTCAGGAAGTTGGACGTTACCAGGCACATACGGTTTAATATTTCTAATCAATGATTCCATAAGAGCACCCTGTAACACATCCGAGAAGACCTGTTCGTTATACCCGCCTGTCTTATACCCTTTTGAAGCGGAAAGATAGACTTGTGAAGTAGGTGACATCTGGTATTTCAGTGCAAACTTAGGCAGTATTTCCCAAAAATCTTTACGGAAAGATCCTTCCAATAAAGTATCTCCCTCCACCGGTATGGGTGGGATAGGCCTTGGGGTCTGAAACACCATATTAATATCCCCGCCATTACTTTCGGTAAAGTAATCGAGAGCGGTATGTTCATAATCGAACCGGATACCGGCTGTAGCAGAGAAGCCGTCCACTCCAAAAAGGTTATGGAGAGTGGACTGGTGAAACAAAGCTGCGCCTCTCGATGGTTTTGTATATATACCGGGCAGATCAATCCGGTCATTGGCATACTCTAGACGAAGAGGTGCCCCAATACTCTCCATAAGCCTGTCCAAAGGCTGCTGCAACACCGCCACCATATCTTCTTTAAGTGCTACCGGCGTATCTATCTCCCGATTATCGACAAAACCGAAAGCACCCACCACCCAACGGTAGTTTCCCCGTCTGTCCGATTTCACGGTCACCTCCTGGCTTACGGAGTGCTGCTTCTGTTTCTGGTTGATAGAGAACACGGACTTAGGAGAGTAATCCTGGTCCATTTTCATATCATCTTTCAGATATTGAAAACCGGTAGTAGAATGGATCGTGAAACCGTTCCCGGTATAATCCAACGACAATCCGTTGGTAAACAGGTGGCGGTCATACGACGACGGCTCATTAAAACTGGACGCAGTAGAATCCTCATGCATATAGGGAAAAGCACCACCGGACACATAGTCATAATTTCCAAAAAGCATCGCTTTGAATGAGGGAGAAGCCTGCCACTCCAGTTTGAACCTGCCTCCTGCATTTTCAGAAGCATCGACTTTCTTTCCGGTATAGCTGTTCATGAAATAACCATCGTCACGTTTGTAATAACCTGCAAGAGAAAGACCAAAACGGTCGGAAAGCTTCCTGTAATCTGATCCTTTCACAGAGAATTGTCCATAATTCCCTCCGCTCACCATTAGTTTAGTACCCTGGAAGGATAGAGGGGAAAGAGTATACATATTTACGATACCGCCAATGGCATTTCGTCCGTACAGGGTTCCCTGTGCCCCACGAAGCACCTCAATCCGCTGGATATCCTGAAACTCGAAATCGAATGCTGAAGGGTTAAAACTGGGGACATTGTCCACGTAAAGGCTTACAGTCTGTGATCCGAGACGGGCACCCACACCCCGGATATAAATCGGAGTGGAGACTTTCGACCCGTAAGAAGGGATAAAAAAGTTAGGAATAAAAGCGCTCAATCGCGGCAACGATTCAATCCGGGCATCCTGCAACTGTTTTGGGGATACTACCGATATGGCTGTAGGCAGACTCTTCAATGCATTGGTCTCTTTCACGGAACTACTTATAACCACCTCATTCAGGTAATACACTTTTAACGTATCATCGGGGCTGGTCTCCTTAGCTGGTTCGTTATCTCCGGCAACCACACAAAAAGTGCTGCAGAAAACAAATATTACTAAAAACAAATTTCTCATTCTATGGATCGTTTTAACAGATTACATTTTATCTTCTAAGCCAAAAATACAAAAGTCCGGATGCAAAGAAACAGTAAAATGGGATATCTGTCAATCACCACAATTAGTGATTTTTTTCTCTAAAAAAACAATTGTAAAAAAATATTGCTTTTGGTGCAACGTTTTTCCCTTTTTTTCATCTATATTATTATAATAACTCTAATTTTGTGTGAGTCTCAATGGATAACCTATGAAGAAATTTGTCTTAAGAACCTATGGGAAAATTATCGCTTGGGTCTTGACTGCATTAGGCCTATACACCTCCTGCGATATAATAGAGCCTCGTGTGGAGTACGGCAGTCCCTCCGCAGATTTCGTAGTCAAGGGAAATGTCAGTGATATGCAGAACCTGCAACCAATTGAGGATATGGCAGTCATCCGAAAATCCCGGACAGCACCTCACTGGAATGACACCGTAAGAACCGATGCCAATGGAAATTACGAACTGGAATTCACGGAAGTTGCTTTCGGCGCGGAAGATATATTGGTTTATACTTCGGATATTGACAAAGGAGAATACCGATCCGACACAATACGGATAAAAGCATCTGAACTGAGGCAAATTGGCAAGAGAAGAAAAAACTGGTACAACGGCAAGTTCGAAGGAAAAGCTGATTTTAAACTTGTCAGACATCCTGGTCCAATGCCCATGTATGGGGTAATTCCCGCAAAATACAAAGAAATAGAAGGAGAATAAAAAATCAATCGAGGTTTTATGTATCCGAAAAAGAAACTCATCCTCTCTCTTTACCAGCAACATAAAGCTATGCAGAGTAAGCTGCATAAACTAACCTATCTTTTCTGGGAGTGTACTTTGCGGTGTAACTTCAACTGCGTGCATTGTGGAAGCGATTGTACAAGACAGGCGACCGTTCCCGATATGCCAAAAGAGGATTTCCTGAGAGTACTTGCAGATATCCGCCCATATGTGGATCCTCACAAAACCATGATTGTACTTACCGGTGGAGAACCGCTGGTACGGAAGGATCTGGCAGAGTGCGGCCAGGCAATGTACGATATGGGATATCCATGGGGATTCGTAACCAACGGCTGGGGATTGGTGGAGAAGAGACTACAATCTCTCCTGAATGCAGGATTACGCTCTGTGACAGTGAGCCTGGATGGTTACACAGAAGAATCCCATGACTGGTTCAGAGGAAAACAAGGCTCCTGGTTACGGGCTATCAATGCCATTTCCAGAGTCGTATCGACACCCGATCTGGTGTATGATGTAGTCACCTGTGTCAATAAAAAAAATATTGCGGATTTGCCGAAACTACGTGATCTACTCATTTCTTTAGGCGTTACACATTGGCGGCTCTTCACCGTCTTCCCGAAAGGAAGGGCTAAGGACAACCCGCTTTTAAAACTCTCCACAGTGGAATTCCGGCAGATGATGGATTTCATTCGTGATACCCGACGTGAAGGAAAAATTAATGCCTCTTACGGTTGCGAAGGATATCTGAAGGACTATGAAATGGAGGTACGCGACACCCCTTTCCATTGTCAGGCAGGGATCAATATTGCGTCAGTGCTTGCCAACGGCGATATCAGTGCCTGTCCGAGCCTTAGGGGTGATTACGTGCAAGGCAATATCTATCAGGATGATTTCTGGACGGTCTGGAACAGCCGTTACCAGATTATGCGGGATCGTTCATGGACTAAAACCGGGAAATGTGCATCCTGTAAGTCTTATAAATATTGTCAAGGGAATGGTCTCCACCTACGTGACGAGAAGACGGGCGAACTATTGCATTGCCATCTCGAAATGATGGGAAAAGAGACACAAGCCGAACCAAAATTCGAAAATGTATTAACTGCAGCATTCCGCTTTTTAACGTAATAGCAGTTCTTTAAAATATTATTAGTCCTTATAGGCAACTGTGGCCATGAAGATTAAACTCATTCTCTTTTTATTTATTTGCATGGGGACACTCTCCTATGCCCAGCAGACACAAAATTCCCCATCCAATAACCGGGAGAAAAAATGGCTCATTGATGTAACGGCAGGAACAAATATCGACCTGATCCACTCCAGTTCCAATCCTGAATCCAAACTACTTGGATCCAGGCCGGACGTAGTACCGGTATTCGGATCCCGGGTGACCTGGCTTTTTTCGAACCAGACAGGTGTGTACGCGAAACTACGTTTCAATCTATACAAAAGTAAAAGATCTGAATACAATCAGCAGGGTATTATAGAAGAAGTACTGGAAACTATCTTCCTCGACCATATCTTTTTTCCCGTTTCAAGATTGTATCCGTCTTTGGATGCGGGGATTATCTATCGTTTTGAACAAGACAGATGGAAAATCCATCCGGGAATAGGATTTGGAGTCATGAGTTATTTACCTGATAGTGAATCATCAAGAACCCGGAAAGAAAACAATTCTGAATTGAGTGTATCCTATAAGCAACACGCCCTACCTATCTTTCTGAATATGGGCCTATCCACTCGTTATTCAATTTCCCGAATAAGTTCTCTGATATTGGATATAAACTTTCAACAGCCCCTCCAAAAATCCTATGCAGAATTAATTACCCATACAGACGGAGTGGAGACCGACAGAAAATCATACCGGACATCCACCGCAGGAAGAAACCTAAATATTAGTATCGGCTACGGAATAACATTCTGAAAAGGATATCCGTTTCCCACCCTTGATCGAACCTCAAACACTGTTTCCTTGTTATTACAATAAAACAGGCAACAGATGAAACGAGCATTATTAATTGTTGACGTTCAGAACGATTTCTGTCCGGGAGGTACCTTGGCAGTAAAAGATGGAGACAAAGTGGTTCCGGTGATCAACGGAATTATGGACAATTTCGATCTGGTGATCTCGTCGCAGGACTGGCATCCGGAGGAAACGGTGCATTTCAGGAAATGGCCGGTACATTGTGTCGCCGGAACACAAGGTGCAGAATTCCATCCCGGCCTGGAGGCTGATAAAATAGATTTGGAGCTGTTAAAAGGCACGGATAACAAAGATGATGGCTATTCCGCTTTTGAAGCAACCAATGCATCGCTTACCGATTTTCTCCGGGGAAACAACATTCAACACCTTTACGTCTGCGGTCTCGCCACTGATTATTGTGTCAAGGCCTCTGCCATTGATGCGGTAACGCAGGGTTTTCATACCTATGTGATCACTGATGCCATAGCGGCAGTCAACGTACAACCCGATGACGATGAAAAAGCCTTACAGGAGATGTACCAGAAAGGTTGCATCCTGATAGAATCGGCAGAAATTCAATGAGATTATCGTATCTTTGCTCCCGATGGGAAAAGATATATCATTACGCACCGTAAAAGTTGTCCGTTACATCCTGCCTTTACGTGAAGGCGGATCACTTCCGGCATTAGCAGAAGCCGACGACGGATTCAAATATGTACTGAAATTCCGTGGTGCGGGACATGGCACCAAAATGCTGGTCTCGGAATTGCTGGGCGGAAAAATTGCCTCTGTCTTGGGCTTGCAAATTCCCGAATTGGTTTTTGCCACACTCGATGATGATTTCGGACGAAGTGAAGGCGATGAGGAAATACAGGATTTGCTGAAAGGAAGTGAAGGACTCAACCTGGGGTTACATTATCTCTCGGGAGCCATTGCCTACGACCCAACCGTGAAAATCGATCCTTTCCTGGCATCAAAGATTGTCTGGCTCGATGCTTTTATAACCAATATCGACCGTACATTTAACAATACGAACCTGCTGTGGTGGCATCGCGAGTTATGGGTGATCGACAACGGCGCATCGTTTTACTTCCATCACTCGTGGAACGACTTCGAGAGGCATGCCCTCAACCCGTTCCCCCATATCAAGGATCATGTATTGCTACCCCAGGCATCAATGCTCGACGAAGCAGACCAATTTGCGCGTGAGGTTCTTTCAGACGATTTACTGGGAGAAATCACTAAACTTATTCCTGGCGAGTGGCTGGTATGGAACCACACGCAAGAAACACCCGAAGAGATCAGAGGAGTTTATCTGAATCTTTTGAAAACACGATTACACCATTCTCAAAACTTTCTAAACACTGCCAAAGATGCAAGAGGATAAACTGTATCATTATGCTGTTATTCGACTGGTACCGAGGATTGAGCGGGAAGAGTTCTTCAATGTGGGACTTATCCTTTTCTGCAAGCAGGAAAGATATATACGGTTTGAGTATCATCTCTGTCCTGACAAATTCAGGCTGATGCACTCGGAAGCGGATTATGATGATGTGATAGAAAACCTTGAAACACATAAACAGATTGCGGAAGGCAACCCCCAATGCGGCCCCATAGCGCAATTAGACATCCCCGAACGTTTCCGCTGGCTGACGGCTGTCCGCAGTTCCATTATCCAGTCGTCACGTCCCCATCCCGGGAAAACCGGCGATCTGGATAAAACATTTGAGCGTTTGTTTGAAGAGTTGGTGAAGTGAAAATAAATATATTCATGAATTAAGATAGATTATCATTAGTGTCTACTAAAAATGATAAAATATAAAAATAACACATGCACAGAGTAATCTCCAATGTATCTAATTTGCCAATTGAGAAAACAATGAAACCAATATACCCATAAACGATAGTAAATATCGAACACGAAGGGTTTTGTTTTATTGTCTCCCATACCGGCCCGTTACCCCTTAAAAATAAAATAGACCGCGAGTACCAGAAAGACGAATCCAAGAAAGTGGTTCCATTTCAATTGGGTACCGAAAGCGAGGAATGAAAAAATGACGAAGACGACCAAAGTAATTACTTCCTGTATGACTTTCAGTTGCAGGAGAGAGAAACTGCCTCCGTTTCCTTCAAACCCGATACGGTTTGCCGGAACCTGAAAGCAGTATTCGAAAAAGGCAACCAGCCAACTGAAAACGATCACTCCGATAAGCGGCAATTTACTGAACCATGCATTTTCTGCCAATTTTAAATGTCCGTACCATGCAAAAGTCATAAAGACATTTGAACAGATCAACAGGCCGATAGTAATCAAATAATTCATTGTAACAACCTAAAAAGAAGTAAAAAAATCGCGCAAATGTACGCACAAGATTTTTATCTTCCAAAGGTTAATTCGATTTCATCAGACTATTTGAGTCGCCTTCGCTCCTCGATTTTCAATTCTACACTCGGCATAACCAAAGCAAGCATTGCTTCTGCGCTCGCTTAACGAAATAGTTCTTTTACCGGTTTTACACCGATACCGGGCTGGTCGTTAGGTATAATCTTTCCATTTTCAAGTTTTGCACCATCGAAACAATCATTCCCTATCAGGAGTGCACCATCGAGATCGGCAAAGTCCATTCCTGAATAGAGCTGGGCCGCGGCCGATATAGCACAAGAGGTTTCGGTCATACACCCTATCATTACCTTCATTCCCAATGAGGAAGCCAACTCCCGCATTTTCCACGCTTCATGCATACCGGTACACTTCATCAGCTTGATATTAATCCCGGAAAAGACTCCTTTTATACGCTCCACATCAGCAAGACGTTGTATCGACTCATCGGCAAAAATTGGAAGGGGGCTTTCTTCGGTGAGGCGGGCAATATTATCCAGATCCTGTTTCGGCATAGGTTGCTCTACCATCACTACCCCTTTCTCCTTCAGCCAGAAGATCATATCGAGTGCCTGTTGGCGGTCTTTCCACCCCTGATTGGCATCCACGGCCAACGGCAGATCGGTTTCTGAACGTATGGCTTCAATCATTCTCTTATCGTCAGGGCCACCTACCTTTACCTTCAGGATGTTGAATCGTCCAAGTGCCTCGCGTGTCTTTTCGCGCACCACTTCATCGCTGTCGATACCGATAGTAAAGGTAGTATCCGGCACATTGTATTTGTCCAATTTCCGTATCTTGTACCACGGCATACCTGCGATCTTCCCCACCAGATCATGCAGGGCAATATCAACAGCCGCCTTTGCCGCCGTGTTTTTCCCGGCAATGCTGTCAACATAAGCCATTATCCCTTCAATATGATCAGGCCCCGTAAAACCTGACAGATCCACTTTCCTGAGGAATTCGATCACCGAAACCTGTGTTTCTCCAAGATAAGGAGGCAGAGACGCTTCGCCGTAACCTTCCAGCCCATCGTAATCTATTTTAATCAGAACCACTGGTGTGGTCGTACGTGAAAACCCGGAGATAGTGAAAGTATGGTTCAACTGCAGGTCGTAAGGAGTCCAGGATAGTTTCATTGTGCTGTTTGGTTGTCTGTTTCTTTTGGGAGAGCAAGCAGGCAGTATTGACGTTGCAGCCAGAGATGCGGCAGCCATGGCTGATATCTTTAGAAAGTGACGACGATCCTCTTTCATACTCTCATTGCTTATAAAATTCATTTTCGAAGATAGTCTCGATTCCTGATGTACCTATCATGCCGACAATACGTTTGGTTCGAAGGTAACGGTTCCTGTTATACCCATCATACAACGGATCAGCCGGATCAAGACTACTGACATGGATATAATCGGAAGCGTGGATAAAACGGTTATTACCGATGTATATCCCTACATGTATCACCTTTTCTTCCGGATTGTCATCAGTGGCTTTTGAACCGAAAAAGAGCAGGTCTCCCGGCAAGGCATTACTGAAATCACCCTGATCATCTGTCAGTTTACCGCTATGAACCTGCTGGGAAGCATCACGGGCCAAAATGACACCGTGCATAAAATAAACGGTTTTGGTAAACCCGCTGCAATCCAATCCCCTGGAAGAAGTGCCTCCCCAAAGGTAAGGTATTCCCATAAACCGGTATGCGGTATTCACAATACTTTCACCGGTCAACTTAATACCCTTCAACCATTCTGTAGTTTCGACAGCATCCGATTTACTGACATATCCTTCACGACCGTCGGGATATTCCACATGATAGAATTCGCCATTAGCGCCTTTTATCATTAACATATTGCCCGTGACCAGATCAGAAACAGGCAAGGAATCTCTTTCCGGCTTCTCCAGTGAATGGGCAAAAACAGATGTAACAATAATCTTTGGTTTTTGCAGGTATTGCTGTAACTCCGGCTTTGTCATTGCTTTTACCGATCCGTTCATCCAACCAATATATTTATCCGGAGTCTGTATACGCCACCATCCACCGCGTTTCTCCAGTATCATTACCGGCATTCCCAACAATCCCTGGGATACCAATTCAGAACCGTAACGGGGTTCAGCACGAAGAGTCCCTGCCGAATTATAAATCACGCCCCATACTGTATCGCCCAGCTCCCGGTCAGGTAAAAGGCGAATACTGTCTCTCACAATTCCTGATATTGCTTTCGCCTGTAAAATCAGATCATCATAAGCCAACCTACTGTTCGTTTCACCTTTAAGGATAAGCTGGCCCCCTTGCTCCACAGCCTCCACATTGAATACCCCTATACGGCTGTCAGGTGCATATTTCTCCTTTAACAACTTAATCACAAAGTCCATATCACTATTCTGAGACATAACAGATAACGTTGAAAAGAACAAGACAAATAAAAAAAATATTTTTTGCATTTCAATTACCGCTATGAAAATTATGCGAAATATACGACTTTTTATTGAACTGAAAATAATATAATAAAAAATTCATATAAGACACAGAATATCACTATCTTTGCTTTTATCACACTAGAAACCGCATATTATGAGAAGAGGAAAGCAGCACCCCATTACGGTATTCATTATTGCCCTTTTCTGTATAGGGCTGATCACCTGCGCATCGAACAGTACTAGAAACCAGCAAAAGAAATCAGATATCCACATGACAGATCTTCCCCAGCGACACGACGAAGCAAAAAAACTAGCCAAAGAATTAAAGAAAAAAGGCATTTCCGACAAGCGTGTTTTAACGGCTATCGGCAATATCCCGAGACATTCATTTATCGACGCGCAACTCTCTGCATACGCTTATGAGGATCGTCCACTACCGATTGAAAGTGGACAAACCATCTCTCAACCTTTCACAGTAGCCTGGCAGACCCAGCTATTGCAATTGAAACCGGGTGAAAAAGTACTGGAGATAGGAACCGGCAGTGGATATCAAGCAGCCGTACTATGCGAAATGGAGGCAGAGGTTTACAGCATAGAGAGGTACTACAACCTGTATGAAAGTGCCAAAGAGACCCTGAACAAATTGGGATATTATCCGAATCTCTTTTTTGGTGATGGCTTCGAAGGACTGCCCGAACATGCCCCTTTCGACAAGATACTTATCACCGCTGCACCGGAGAAGATCCCTGAAAAGCTATTACAGCAACTACGCATAGGTGGATGGATGGTTGCACCTGTGGGAGGACGGGCAGGACAAAAAATGACCGTTATCAGGAGGATAAGCGAGAATGAATTCAAGGAGTCGGAGCACGGGGATTTTATCTTTGTCCCCATGCAGGAAGGAACAGTAAAATAGAAATATTCCAAGGGATCGGATAAAAAAAGCTGCCGCTGTATTTCTACAACGACAGCAGGAAATTGAGCAAACAGGGAAGTTTCATTTACCGATCGGTAAACGGCTCAACCGCCTTATATTTTTCACATCGGTATAGTCGTACTGGTATATCCCGTCTTCTGCAATCATCATCAGCACATTATTGAAGGGGATCACATCAAACCCGTCAATATCTTTGAAATGCGCAAGTATATTGTCCTTATACATAATGGCGCTCGGATTTTCAGCGTTGAATACCCGCAGACCGTCATCACAGACGAAAAGTGTACCATTATCGATCCCCAGCCCTTTCGGGTTTTTCATGTTGTAGGTGACAATGTGTTGGGGTTTCTTTACATCGCTCACATCCACAACGATCAGTTCATTGGCGTCTTGACCGCAAAAGGTACCGGAACGAACGGTTACATAGGCGATGTCGTTTTCCACCACCACCGGATCACAACCGAACACATGGGTAATCATGGACTGACGCTCGGGTTTTAACGGATCTTCCAACGAATAAATGATCATCCCCGTGGGGGTTCCCATGAACATACAGTTCTTGTAGCTGAAAATGGTTTCTACACTGAAGCCCACATATATATCTTCACCGGTTTTTACGGGTGTCTCTCCTGATAAATCGAAGATCCCGAGCATATTGTTCATTACAGTATACAGATTGTCCTGATAAATAGCAAAGCGCGACATGGAGCCGACTACCCCTACGCTTCCTCCGTCAGCCTTGGCGGAAAAGTTGTACATCGCATCTTCTGTCACACCGCCCCAACTCCACCAACGGGGTTTGTAATTACGAACCAGCTCTTTTCTCTCCACGGTTTTCCATCCCACAACGACCTTGTTGCCCCGATCCGCAAATTTATCATAATCGATACCGAATCCATTTTCCGTTAATGGTAATGCCTCTGGAAAAACCTCTTCTTTCCGCCCTTTGAGCACCGGTTTAGCCGGATCATTGATATCGAACCAAACTAAATCGACATATGAATCGGCATACAGCATATTATCACGCACATGCATATCTGCATTTCCCAATAATTCGATAAAAGCAATATTGCGCGGATCCGACGGATTGCGATTGTCAATTATATGGATTCCTTTCTCCGGTTGGGAAATATAGAGGTACTCGTCATAAAAAACAATTTTCCCCTGTTTTTCAATAGGCTTAGGTCCTTCCATATCGACCGCGCTCCTGAATTCAGAAGCCGACATAAACACAGGCTCATTCACAGTGTAGGTAACATATTCATCTACATAATCCTTGCATCCCGGTAAAACGAATAATCCGGTAATCAATAATAAGAAAGTCAGTTTTTTCATGATCAAACTATTTTTTAAATTAAGAAACTGTTTAAATTTTACCGAAATATTTTTTATAATTGTACTGTCTATTTTTCTTTGCTACTATTTTGGTCTCTTTTGCGCATCTTTTTCACTTTTTCCTTTTGATTTAGCCCGCTAAATCCGCAAGAAAAAAATAAAAAATCTATTTCAAAATAGATTCAAAATAGTATAGCAATAAAATTTAAACAGTTTCTAAAAATCAAGAATGAAAAATGAAAACTAAAAACCAGGAAATTATTCACTCTTAATTATTCATTATTCATTATTCACTCTTAACTATTCATTATTCACTTAAACTGTAGTCTTATCCCCATATTCAATCCGAATATCAACGGATTTTCCGTGCGGGCACTCATTGGTTGGTTATTCCTGAAATAGTAGACAATCCGAGGCTCACCGAACAGACTTAAGTTCCCCTGCAACTGATAGCTGAATCCGGCTCCGCCCTGTGCAGAAAACTGTAACCCTTTGATCCTGCTATAGAGATTAGTGTGATATACCACGCCACCATTCTGCTCGATCTCCTGTTTGTAAATTGAGCGAAGTCCCTTCTCGACGCTCCCGCCACCCAGCAAATACACGTTCCATACATCATTTTGCCACACGGTATATCTCAGGTTTACCGGTATACCTAAATAGTGTTGCCGTAATGTCCCCCGGTAAATGAAATTATCATTGCGCCTGTAACGAGAAGAAAGGTAAGTGTAGGACAATCCGGTTTCCAGGGTCATGTCCTCAGCAATTGGAAAATCAGCCGTCAGGCTGAATGAGACGGGAAGACGATGAATGACCTCGGTATAATCATCCGGATCAAGTAGGTTGTACTCTCCTCCGGAACCCACTTCACTTCCATCATGAAGGCCACCCCCCGGAAAATAACCGTCATATATTTTTTCATCAGTATCATAAATACCTAATGAAAAATCCAAAGGGGCACCACCGCTCCCCAAAGCCGCTATCAACGACCGAAGTCCGCGTTGCTCCTGAGGAGGGGAAGAATTACCATTCTCAGCCAATAACCCTCCCACCGGAAGTTCTTCCACCTCATACCTTATAACTTCTTCCTGATTGGGCATCTTCTCCGGCACTGGGATCCCACCTGATATTTCATTTTCTGACAACTCAGCAACTTCAATCGGATCCAGAACATCAACCAACTCTACAATTTCTTCTGCCGGTTTTACATCCTCAGTTGGCATAGCACTCTGCGACGGTTTTGGAGATCCTGTCTGATCCGTAGTTGCTGCTACCTGTATCCTGCTTTCCGGCTTTATAACTTTTTCCTTTCTTATTTGTTCGAGGGATTGCGAGTCCTCTGTAAGTAAAAGTTCGTTCTCAAAAGGGTTCAATAAAAACAATACCGAGAGCAATACCACAGCTACGCCTGCTACCCCCCACGACCAATAGGTGAAAACAGGCTTCCTGCATGGCCGGAGTCTGTCCGTTAACGAATCCCACACCTCTGGGTCTACAGGTATCCGATGCTCGCGCAGCTTATTGCCGACTTTCCTCGCAAAGTCATCCGGTTTATCTATATATTTATCATCTGACCGCATTTTTGCTACCTGTTTATCTGTGATCCATTAATTCTGTGACCTTCTTTTGCAATAACTGCCTCGCCCTGAAAAAGAAAGACCGTGACGTACTTTCGGGTATATTCAGCAATGCGGCAATTTCCCGATGGCTAAAACCCTCCACTGCAAAGAGATTAAAAACCGTTCGGTGGGTATCGGGAAGTTCGTCGATACAACGGATTAAATCGTCAGCTGTGATATCTGCCATATCGGGAATACTTCCGGATACTTCTATCTCTATACCTGTTAACAGTTCTTTCTGCTTCAGGCGATTCTTCTTCCGCATATAATCGAGTGAGGTATTCACAAAAATTTTCCTTATCCATCCCCCAAAAGAACCTTTTCCCGAATATTGTCCTATTTCAACAAAAATTTTCAGGAAGCCTTCCTGTAACACGTCTTTGGCATCTTCCATATCGGAGACATAGCGCCTGCATAGAGCCATCATGGCAGGAGCGTACTGGTCGTACACTTCTTTCCTCGCCCACAATTTTCCCTGCTTGCAAGCAAGTATTAATCGTTGTTCCGACATAAAATTTCCCTGTTTATTATAATGACGTTCGTTGAAAGCAAAACGTTGCAGAGATACAACAAATTTTTGGTTATTTTTTTTAATCCGAATGTAATTCGGAAAGTGTATGCATTTAAGGAGAAGAAAAGGTCAATATGCCAATGGGGAATTCAATAATTATTAATCAGCAGATTTATCAATCTACCAATCAGTAAATCAACAAATCTGCTAATCAACATGTATGCTAATAACTACACCCGGAGAGGTCACTCACTCCCCTTACTGTAATTGGGCGCTTCACGCGTGATCATCACTCCGTGGGGGTGACTTTCAACATATCCGGCAGAAGAAATACGGGTGAATTTTGCCTCATGCAATGTCTTCATATTCGCAGCTCCGCAGTAACCCATACCGGAACGAAGGCCTCCTACCATCTGATAGATCACTTCCTGCAGTGTTCCTTTAAACGGTACACGGGCTTCGATCCCTTCCGGAACAAGCTTCTTGATATCATCCTCCACATCCTGGAAATAACGGTCTTTCGATCCTTGTTGCATGGCAGAGAGTGAACCCATTCCACGATACGATTTGAATTTACGGCCGTTGAAGATAATTGTCTCGCCCGGCGACTCTTCCGTGCCGGCAAGCAATGAACCCATCATCACCGATGAGCCTCCTGCCGCCAACGCTTTTACAATATCTCCCGAATAGCGCAATCCACCGTCAGCGATCACAGGAACACCCGTACCTTTCAGTGCGGTAGCCACTTCATAGATAGCCGACAACTGGGGTACCCCTACTCCGGCAATTACACGGGTGGTACATATTGATCCGGGGCCTATTCCCACCTTTACGGCATCGGCACCGGCATCGACCAAAAACCTGGCGGCATCTCCGGTAGCAATATTACCCACCACCACATCGATTTCGGGGAAGGTCTTCTTTACCAGTCTAAGCATATCTGCCACCCCTTTAGAATGGCCATGCGCAGTATCGATCACGATCGCATCCACACCCGCCTCAATAAGGGCCATAGCCCTTTCGACAGAGTCGTGCGTCACACCAATCCCGGCTGCCACACGTAACCGTCCCTGCTCATCTTTGCAGGCAAACGGCTTATCCTTCGCTTTTGTGATATCTTTATAGGTGATCAGACCAACCAGCTTATTATTGGAGTCAACCACGGGCAGTTTTTCGATTTTATATTGCTGAAGAATCTCCGCGGCATCCTCGAGGTTAGTCGTCTGGCGGGTAGTGACCAAATTCTCCTTTGTCATCACTTCACTGATCTGCTTCTCCATCGACTTCTCAAAACGGAGATCCCGGTTAGTAACGATACCCACTAGTTTATTATCCCTGTCCACTACAGGAATCCCGCCGATTTTGAACTCGCCCATCATAGCCAGGGCGTCAGACACTTTCCGGTCGGGAGTGATACTGATGGGATTCAGGATCATTCCGTTTTCGGCACGTTTTACCGCACGTACCTGCTTGGCCTGATCCGCAATACTCATATTCTTATGGATTACACCGATCCCTCCTTCGCGGGCAATCGCGATGGCCATTGTGGTTTCGGTCACTGTATCCATAGCAGCCGACACCATAGGAATATTAAGTGATATATTTCTGGAAAACTGTGTAGAGAGATCTACATTTTTGGGGAGTACCTCCGAATAAGCGGGGACTAACAGAAGGTCGTCGAAAGTCAACCCTTCCATGATGATTTTATCTGCAATAAATGACATAAGTTTTCACTTTAAATTTTTATTGCATACAAAAGTAGGTATTTTTTCGCGAACTAATCTGATCTCTGATGTTAATTTTAATGATAGACTTTCCTAATGTTGTTTTATCCTGCTATGGCAAGATATTTAGATTTTTAAATACTTTGGTAATATGCTCCAGAGAGTAATCTATCTGCTCTTTGGTATGTGTCGCCATCAACGAATAGCGAATGAGCGTATCGCCCGGGGAAACTGCCGGAGATACGACCGGATTGACAAAGATACCTTCTTCAAACAGAAGCTTGGTAACGAGGAAAGTCTTGTCATTGTCACGCACATAGAGAGGCATAATGGGTGTTGCGGTCGGTCCCAACTCAAAACCTCTTTCTTTGAACTGGTTGATGGCATAATGGGTAAGTTCCCACAAATTTTTCACCCGTTCGGGTTCCGCCTTCAATATATCGAGAGCGGCTGATGCAGCAGCAGTGGCAGCAGGGGTAATACTTGCACTGAATATATTCGTCCGGGCATTGTGCCGCAGGTAATTGATAACTGGATAATCGCCCGCCACAAAACCACCGATTGATGCCAGAGATTTACTGAAAGTACCCATCACCAGATCCACATCATTAAGCAGGCCAAAATGATCGCACACTCCACGTCCACTGTATTTTCGACCGAGAACACCCAGGCTATGGGCTTCATCAACCATAATATTGGCATTATATTTCTTTGCCAATTTCACAATCTCGGGCAGATTGGCCAGATCTCCCTCCATGCTGAATACACCATCTACAACAATTAATTTCACCTTTCCCTGATGGCAGCGTTTTAATTGTTTCTCCAAATGCGCCACATCGTTATGACGAAATTTAAACTTTGTAGAATAGGAAGTACGAAGTCCCTCTATAATGGAAGCATGATCCCTTTCATCCCAGATAATAAAATCATCCCTTCCTGTGAGACATCCCAGTACCCCCTCATTGACGGTGAAGCCGGTAGAAAATACAATGGCCTCATCCTTATTCATGAAATTAGCAAGTTTCCGTTCCAACTCCAGGTGAATATCGAGTGTACCGTTCAGGAAGCGGGAACCGGCCATCCCGGTACCATATTTTTTTGTTGCAGCAATAGCCGCCTCTTTCACTTTCGGATGATTGGTCAACCCCAAATATGCATTGGAACCGAACATCAACACTTTTTTTCCGTTGATGACTACCTCGGTATCCTGGTCACTCTCAATAGCCCGGAAATAGGGGTAGATACCCGCCGCCTTTGCACGTTGCGGAGCATCATATTTCATCATTTTTTCCCTTAAAAGATTCATCTGAAAAAAATTTAAAAAAACGAGCTTCCATTTATCAAGTAGCGGAAGCATCCTTTTTCGACATTGTTAAAAAAGCAACGCTCTTTCTTCGCACCTCGCTAAAACCTAAACAATTCTGTTCTTTGGCTTTAGTTTGCAGTCAGTTCCATATTATTGCCTGAACGTTTGCACAAAGCGAGTAAAGAGGCAAAACTTATTTTGACAATGTCATCAAATACCCGCCTTTATAAAACGTAATCAATTTGCAAAGATAGCAATTAATTTAAATTCCCCGAAGTACGGTTATTTTTTGAAATGAGAATAGTATACCCCGAAACTGCGTACTTTTAAACATTTTAGGCCGAAAAAACGTTTTAAGGTCAATAGATATTCACATAATAAACCAACAGCACTATGGTGAGTAAAGAGTTAGAAGCAGCAATCAACAAACAGATCAATGCAGAACTTTGGTCGGGTTATCTCTATCTTTCGATGTCGGTTCATTTTGCACATAAAGGCCTTCCCGGCTTCGCCAACTGGTTCAAGGTACAGTTTAAGGAAGAGCAGGACCATGCCCACAAACTGATGAATTATCTTATTTCCAAAAGCAATAAGGTAGAATTACAACCCATCGACAGGGTAGATACATCATGGGACTCGCTACTGAAAGCATTTGAAGTCACATTGGAACACGAAAGGGTGGTTACCTCCCTTATCAATAATCTCGTCTCCATGTCGCGCAGGGAGAATGATTTTGCTACCGAGAACATACTGCAATGGTTCGTAAGTGAACAGGTGGAAGAAGAGGAGACTGCCCAAAGTATGATCGACAGTTTAAAGTTGATCGGCGATAATGGGTTTGGCATCTACACAATGGACAAGGAACTGTCCAAAAGAACGTACACCCCTCTCGACACAACAACAGGCACCGAATAAGAAATATCCATAAAAAATCAGGTGATCCCAAAATCCCTGATTTTTTTTAATTCAGATAAACCTTTTGTATGAGAAAGACTCAAACCCCGGAATTTTATTTACTTTTATTCCCTGAAGCGTAAAATTTATGGATAATAAATACAAGAAACTGATCAAGTGCGTGCTGCTGGATGCCATAGGAATGGCCTCTTTAGCGATTCCGATCGTCGGCCCTTTTATAGACGTTGTCTGGGCGCCCATAGCTGCCTCCATCAGTTATAAGATGTTCGGTGAAAAAAGAGGCAAATATACCTCGTTGATCACCTTTATTGAGGAGTTATTGCCGGCTACCGACGTAATACCCTCCTTCACGATTTTCTGGTTTTTATTTGATTTCCTGGGTATAGGGAAAGAAAAGAGTCACATCGGAAAGACCCCTGATGCCGATTTTGCCAAAATACACCGGTAAAAACAAACCACACCACAAAAAAATAAAATCATCGTATGAACTACAAAAAGGCTTTTGTCGCTATAACAGCGATATTTTTATTGCTCTCCTGTTCCACCGGAGCATCGAATGAAAAGGGAAACTCGTTACTATGGAAAATATCGGGGAACGGGCTACAAAAATCCTCCTATCTTTTCGGCACACATCACCTTGTTCCTATCTCTTTTCTGGATAGCATCCCCGGAATTAAGGCCGCCTTTGAAGAGAGCGAACAGACGGTGGGTGAACTCGATATGAGTAATATGGCAGAAATGCAGATGATGATCATGGGGGAAGGTATGATGCCTCCGGAAGTAACTTACGAATCACTGCTTTCTCCCGAGGACGCAGCACTGTTAGACAGTATGCTCAGGGCGGTAGTAGGGATTGGGCTCGAGCAATTGGGACAACTCAAACCGGCAATGCTATCCAATCTGATCTCCATCTCACTCTATCAGCAATATTATCCTTCGGTAGCTTCGGCAAAGAACATCGACCATTACTTTCAGGAAGAGGCACTGAAACGTTCACGTCCCGTGATGGGGCTGGAGACGCCCGAAGACCAGATTTACGTATTACTGAATTCGCAATCATTGGAACGTCAGTCCGAAATGCTGATCTGTATGGTGAAATACCCCGAACTATTGAAGGAACAAATGGATAAAATGCAGACAGCTTATCATGCACAGGATATCCAGGCCCTACGTAAATTGTATGAAGAGGAAACACCCGACGATCCCTGCCCTTCTACGGAAGAGGAAAAAAATATGCTGAACAGCGACCGCAACAGGAAATGGCTGGATCAACTGCCCTCCATTATGGAAGAAAAATCTTCATTCATCGCAGTCGGCTGCCTGCACCTGCCGGGCGATGACGGACTGATCGAAGGATTACGCAAACAAGGATATAGCGTAGAGGCGGTAAAATAATATAAATCGTTATTTTACAGATATCGGAAACGATATTATAAAATAGTAGAGCCTGGTCATTGTGCCGGGCTCTACTACTTTATAGTTAGTTCAACACTGAATTCCAATTATTTATAATTTCTTCAACCCTTTGGTTTGTGCTTAGTCTGTTACCGGGAACAGGCTGATGGCAAAGCCACCTCCCGGGACGGAAGCTTGATTCAATTTGGATTTACTGGTTACCACTACCTTGCGAATGGTATATGCCTGTGGGTTGGTCTTATAGTGGGCATTTTTTGCATCGGCGTAGATCGTGGCAATGTATTGTTTGCCGGGATCCAGAAAATCAAATGAGATTTTAGACGTAAACGGGGCGTTTCCTACTGTATTGCCGACAAACCAGTTATCGGTGCCTTTGGCTTTGCGGGCAACAGTAATATACTCTCCCGGTTCGGCTTCAAGGTATATGCTTTCATCCCAGTCTAATGCCACATCCTTGATGAACTGGAAAGCGTCGGGGAATCGTTCGTAATTCTCCGGCAGGTCGGCTGCCATTTGCAGCGGACTGCTCATGGTGACGTATAATGCCAGTTGGTTGGCAATGGTCGAATTGCAATGCGACTGGTTATTGGGATTCAGTTTCGAGATATCCATCTCAAAAATACCGGGGGTATAATCCATCGGGCCACCGATAATCCGTGTAAAAGGGAGTACCGTTACGTGATTCGGCTTACTGCCGCCGAAAGCCTGATACTCCGTTCCCCGTGCCGACTCATTGGCGATCAGGTTGGGCCATGTACGGGAAAGACCGGTGGGACGTACCGCTTCATGCGCATTGACTATGATCTTGTATTCCGCCGCTTTTTCAATCGCATACTGGTAATGGTTGTTGATCCATTGGCTGTAATGATTTTCTCCACGGGGAATGATATCGCCCACATAACCGCTTTTTACGGCCGGATAGTCGTACTTGTTCATCAATTGGTATGCCTTATCGAGATGGCGTTCATAATTCCGTACCGAAGAGGATGTTTCGTGGTGCATGATCATCTGAACCCCTTTACTCTTGGCATAACGGTGTATCTCATCAATATCGAAATCGGGATAGGGTGTTTGAAAATCGAATACAAAATCTTTCGAATTGCCGAACCAATCCTCCCATCCGATATTCCAGCCTTCTACCAGTACGCCGTCGATGCCATGTTCTGCGGCGAAGTCGATATATCTTTTTACATTTTCCGTAGTAGCACCATGGCGACCATGTGGTTTCACCTTGGAGTAATCCGTCACACCGATATGGACACTCGGCAGATCATAGGTGTATGACCATTCGCTCTTTCCGGTAATCATTTCCCACCATACTCCGACATATTTCATCGGTTTGATCCATGAAGTATCCTCAATTTTAGAGGGTTCGTTGAGATTCAACGTGATATCGGATGCAAGGATATTGCGGGCGTCATCGCTTACGATAATTGTACGCCAAGGGATCGTACAAGGAGATTGCAGATATCCTTTTGCTCCGTTGGCATCGGGCGTAATCCACGACCGGAAGATAAAGTTTTGATCATCCAGATCCAAGTGCATGGCGCCGTAATTGATCAATGCCGCTTCATGCAGGTTGATATAGATACCGTCGGCTGTTTTCAGTTGCAGTGCGGTCTGTACCCCTGTATCTGAAAATCCGGTCTGGGACAGGTTATCTTGTCTTCCTCCTTGGTTTATACTTCTGATCTCCGATAATTTTGAAATGTTATAGTCATACTCCTGCGTATCGTAATCACCCGGGATCCAGTAAGCCGTATGGTCGCCGGTCATGGCGAACTGGGTCAACTCTTCTTTCACGACAAAATAGACCAGATTCTTTTGTTGGGGAAATTCATAACGAAAACCCAACCCGTCGTCAAACAGACGGAACCGGATGATCATACTGCGGTCGGTGGCTTTCTGAGTGAGTGTTACCGCCATCTCGTTGTAATGGTTGCGGATCTCTTTGGTTTCACCCCATACCGGTTCCCATATCTCGTCGAAAGTACTGTTCTGCACATCGGATACGCTGAATCCGTCATACAGCGATGTTTGAGGATCCTTCTCCCTGTTTATTTCAGCGCCAAACTCTACCTTATCGCTCCCAATCAATTCGAGGCCCAATTTACTTGGATTTATCACCGTCTTTCCTTTATATTTCAGGGTATAAACCGGTGCTCCTTGTTGATCGACCGAAAAATTCATCTCCAGATCACCGTTCGGCGATCTCAAATCCTGCGCCGTCATTATTACCGCCATCAGGAACAAACAGCATAGGATATATACTTTTCTCATATGATTAATTTTAGTGAGTTAATAATACAGTTACTTCTTTTCTTTGATCAGGGACTTTCACCAGACATACTTTCGACTGATCGTTCCACGACCATTCGATCGAACTAACATCGATTTCTGCTTTCCGGTCAATAGATGCTTCATCCGTTTTTTTAGCCGTTTTCCCGTTTACTGTAACCGAAGCCGGCATCTCTTCCAGATGATAGGTCAGGATCATGTTCCTTTTGTCCGATTGCCTGAATCCGTTGTCCGACGGTTCGATCACCGTGCGGTATCCGTCGGAAAGTGTGGTACAGGTAAACCGGGTTCTGGAAGCGATATCCTTGAGATAATCGAGGTTCTCGCCATCGTCTTCATAGAGTTCGAACTCGGCTGTCTCATCTTCATAATTCGGAAAAATATGGACAAACAACGGAAAGTCCTTCTTTTCGTGGATATATTGCATCACCGGCATCATGGGGATAATAGACCCTTTCTTTACGAACAGGGGAATTACGTTTAAAGGTGCACGATAGGCAATTTGCTGGCCACCAAGGTAAACGGTTTTTTTATCGTTAAAATCGATCCACTCTCCTTCGGGCAGATAGAGCCGTTTTACCCTCTCTCCCTTTTTCAGTACCGGTGCCACAAGCAATTCTTCACCGAAGAGAAACTGGTCTTCGATCTTTACGGCTTGTTCATCGTAGGGATATTCCATAAACAGCCCCCTCATAATGGGCAATCCGGTATCATGTGCCTTACGGGCATAGGAGTACAGATAAGGGAAAAGCTGGTATTTCAGTTCGATAGCTGCTTTGCTGTTCTTTTCGGCCACCTCGCCGAACATCCAAGGCTCTACAGCGTTGTCTCCTTCATGATGCGCACGGCTCAATGGATTGAATATCCCGAACTGCATCCACCGGGTATATAACTCTGCCATCGCCGGATAATCGGTAATATCGCCGCAATAACCGGAGATATCGGTCGTCCAGAACGGTATTCCTCCTAATCCGGCAGAAATACCGACAGCTACCTGATTCTGTAATTGTCCCCACCCTTCGAGCACATCATTGCCATTACCGCTATCGCCGCTCCAGCCGAAGGTATAACGCTGAAGGCCGGCATAAGCCGCACGGGTCATCTGGAATACCCGTTTGTCGGGATTCCTCTTCTCGAACTGTTCTTTCACCACCTTATCCCAAGTCAGGCCATATACATTATGGATCTCGTCGTGCATACCGATATGGTGCTGCATATGGAGCCGGTCGAGGTCTTCCTCGTTGCTCCATGCCGGCTCACCCATATCTGTCCAGAATCCATGTGCTCCGTCGTCCAGCGGCTTTTGCTGGTACTCGCCCCACCAGTCGGCTACTTCGGGAATGGTAAAATCGACCACTCCGCAGTTGCCGCCCCACGGCCATGGCATATCATACGATTTACCGGTACGGGCATCCTTTACGAAATAACCGAACTTGTCAGCTTCTTCCCATTGCTTCTTATTGGCCTGAGAGATCACCGGGTCCTGCGAAAGGATCACTTTGAAACCCTGTTGATTCAATGTAGAGAGCATTTGCTTCGGACTGGTATAATTCCCTTTGCGCCATTCAAAATCCTGCAAATACTGGGTCCAGCCGATATCCTGATAAATGATATCGATAGGTATCTCCCGTTTGCGGAACTCGGCAGCCACTTCCAATGCCTGTGCCTCTTTTGTGTAAAGGCCGCGGCTTTGTGCAAAACCGAGCGCCCACTTCGGCGGCATGATCGGCTGTCCCGTTAGTGTGATATACTGGCTCAGGATCTCCTTATAATCTTTCCCGAAGATAAAATAATAGACAAATGCTCCATCGGGCGCTTCGAAAGAGTAATATTCCTCTGATTCCGTACCGAATTTGAATTCGGTCTTATAGGTATTATCCAGAAAAATACCGTACTGGTAACTGCTCATAAAGAACGGGATGCTCTTATAAAGCGGGTCTTCGGTCGTACTGTAGCAAGGACGGTCGCTGTTCCACATTTTGTATTCCCGTCCGCGGCGGTTCAGAGGCCCGGCCTTTTCACCCAAGCCGAAGAATTGCTCATCGCGGCGCAACATTTTATAGGCTTTCTTCGCATTTGAATCGGGGACGTGGCCGATTTCTTTAAAATCGCTGAACAACAGTTTTTGCCATTTGTCAAAAATCTGTAGCTGCATCGGATTTTTATTCAAGCGGATGCGAAGTTTGGATGTATAGATCTCGTAACATGATGGCTCATCGTTCACATTTATCTCCCCTATATCTTCAAGGTCTTCATTGATAACAGCAAACGATTCGTTGTTGCGAACGAATGTGCCGGCTGGATCAAACCAGACTTTTACAACAGAACTACTAAGAATCTCGAGTGAGAGCTTTGATCCATCATCTGCATTAAATACAACCCTATTCCCCTCTTTCGTATAAGAGGTAGCTTCTTTCGCTTTACCACTTTGCTGTGCAGATAAGGCGAAAGGGGTGAAAAGGATAAGTAATAAGATAAATTGTAAATACTTCATCTATTCACTTTTTTGAATTACTAATACTCGAGGACGATCATGTCCCAATATTTCAAGGATGGAAGCATCAATCTGACTTCGTTTCCTTCTTGCGTGAAATCAAGTCTACTGGATACTCCTCCGTTCAGATCGGGGGAAGCAAACCAGATGTTTTTGACCTGATTATCCACGGTGATTGTAATCTCCGCATCGGTGATGGTCGCAGGTTCTTTCTGGGTTCCGTTGGTATCCCTCCAATCCATAGAATTGGCTTCGGAAAAATTAATAAGATGGATCACATCCCTGCCGCCAATTTTTTTGCCTGAAACTGCTACAGTTCCCTGTGATGCCGGCCAGTTTTCTATCCGGATATTTTCGTCGGCCGATTTCACTTCAAACGAGGCAAATGTACCACCGTCACGCAAAAGGTTCTGGTAAGCCGTAAGAAAATCGTAATAACGAATTAAATCCTGCCTCAGATCGCTCTTCATCTGCAGGTTCGAATTGGGGAAATATTCGTTTGCCAGATAATGTTCACCCAGCTCAAGATGTGCTCCTCCGAAAGAAAATATCACTGCATTTGCCAGTAATACCCCCGGTGCATTCACATATCCGATGCTGTTCGACCGGGCATAGTTGATATAAGCGGCAAGCACTGTTTGTTTCCGGTTATCTGAGTAGGCGTTGTTGTCGAGGATCACCTGCGCCAACTGCTCAAATGTTTTGCTTTCGTCCCACACTTCGGTATAGAGGAAATCGACATCGGCTTTGGCAATATGGTTTTGCCCGTATTGGCTGACCGCATTCATCACCAACCGTTTGCCGGGATCGGCCTGCTTCATGGCGGCAATGAACGGAGCATACGTTTCATTCAGTTTCACTTCATTGCCATTATAATCATACACCGTTCCCCTATTCCCCAATTGATCTATATGAAAACCATCGAAACCGAATACGCTATACACATCTTTGTGGCGTGCGGCCAGATAAGCCTGCCATTCGGGGTTGGCGGGATTGGTCAGGTAAATACTGCTGCGGAAAGGGGGATCGAGGTGGTGGTTGTCTTTCTCGGAGCGGTTGGCATCCCTGAAGATATACCACTCTTCTTTTACCCCATCGGATGCGGCATTGCTCAGGGCGCCGAACGCCAGATTATAGAACATCGCTTTCATTCCCCTGTCGTGTGCTGCATTGATATATCCTTTCACTGTGGAGAGATAATTGGGTCGCCCGATAAGATCGGGCCATGACGCCAGCGGATTTTCCGCAGTGCCGGCCAATGGACGATGATGGTCATACATCCAGTCGTAGAACTGGATTCCGTTGATACGGTAACGGTTCAGCGTCTCGATATTCCTTGCAATTTGTTCTTTTGACAAGTCTCCGTAAGAAGAGAGAAAACCGTAACGGGGAAATTTTGTCCAGTCGGAAGAGACATCCACAGCTATGCTCTGGTATATCTTTTCACCATCTCCCCCGGTTTCATAGATATCGACCAAATACCCTTTGAAATCTTCGGACGGTGCTGTCCATGACCATGTTGTTCCCGGCAGGTTTTCCTCCTTTAGCACTTCTCCCAGATGTGTGTAACGTACTTTCAGGTTACCGGAAGGTCTTTCTTTCAGGGTGAAATGGACTGTCTCCCCGGGTTTATATACGGCTTTATCAGTACTGATACCGATATTCAGATAAGTATCGCCGTAAGTAACCGGGTTGTTCCTGGTGTCGTAATAATCTTCGCATGATGCCAATATCAGCGAACAAACAACAAATATATAGGTGATTTTTTTGATCATATTCTTTTTTTACGGATCTGCCATCCCTGATAAGGGACATGGCAGATCCTTCGGTTTGTTTATTGTTTCTTGATGATAACTGTTTCCTTCAATTGATCCAGTTCGATCTGATAGGTTCCGGCTTCTGATATCCTCCACTTGTAATCGACTCCGGCGCCCGGATAATTATACATCATCTGTTCTTCCTGCCCGGTCGGCGCTTTATCAGCTTCGCTTGCGATAAACCATGCACCGTTCCAGTCATCCTGTTTATCGCAGGTAAACTTCAATTCTCCACCCTTCAGGGCTCCTGTCCAAGTGAACTTGTAAGGATCGGAGGTTGCTGTCATCGCAGTAGCATTGCCGATATCCCAACCGTTGGGGGTTGCATCACCCACGAGGTATATCATTTCGAACGGTATGAACGGAACGATATCGATCTTCATATCACGGGTATCCAGTTTGATCTTATACACACCTCCCGAAATATTCCATTTATAGTCAGGATCACCGGCCCATTTGTCCACATCGAGATCCGGACCTTCGGCCGTCTGGTCGACAGCAGGACGGAAAAAGACTGCATCCCAGTTTCCTGCAGCGGTACCGATCTTGAATTCACCTCCTGCCGAAAGATCTCCATTGTAATGGAATACAAACGGATCGAGCGGATTCACGGTCATAGGTTCGAAATTCCATCCGGTAGGATTTCCCACAAACCACAGTTCAGTGTATTCAGGTCCTTCACCTCTTACTATACTGACGGCTAAGGTGATCAGATTCACCGTTACAGTATAGGTGCCAGCTTCCGTTATTTCGAATTGCTCATCGTAAGGATCCTCATCACTTTCACGCAGATAAAGTTTGGTATCATTCTCCCCTTTATTATAAGAGGGTGCAAACTGACCCAAGGTGGTGATAAATTTAAAATTCCCCGTCGAAAGCGTTCCGGTCCATGTAAAGCCTTTGGCCACATTGGTGATAGGACGCATCTCGGTTGCATCATCGGCACTCCATCCGTTGGGAGTGGCGTCACCTATCAGATAGAGCGTTTTGGTAATGGGTTTGTGTGTTTTCATCAAGATACGCTGTACATTAGAGGTTTCCGGTTCGATACCCTCTGCCGCAATCGTTGCAATAACACGGGCCTCCAGTAGGGTTTCTGCATTTACGGCAATACCGAAACTGTTGAGCAGGATATCATTCAACTCTTCGTTCCTGTATATTTTTTCGTACACTTCCCTTCCCAGATCGAGAGATATACCGCCGGCAAAGTTATTGCCCTGCACATCCATCTGAAACCTGTAGCTGATGGCGGCATGGGTTCCCTGATTGGACCCGGTTGTCCACGATAATTTCAGGGCTTCCGTCGACGGATTGGCAGCATCGAGCTCGATCTCAGTCGCTGACGCGGTAATTTCCAACGGAGTACTCCCTTTATCCAGTTCCATATAATTATCGTCGGCACATCTGATAAGAAGTGCGGCCAATAACGATAGTAAAAATAATAATCGATATGTCTTCATAACAGTGCTATATTAATACCCTTGATTTTGTGTTAGATTAGGATTGGCATCCCTTTCCCTTTGTGGGATAGGAAATAGAAGGTGCTTCTGTGCCGCATTGATTTTCCCGATAGAGTGCAGGAAATTCAGTGCATACTGGCCGTTATCCCAGCGGATCATGTCGAACCAGCGATGTCCTTCGAAAGCCAACTCGATACGGCGTTCCTGCCTGATCTTTTCCCTCATCTGTTCAGCCGATAAATTCTCGACATCGCTCCGGTCTGTTAAACCGGCTCTACGCCGCACCTGAAACAAGGGTTCTTCCGCTTCTTTTGTCCTTCCCAATTCATTCAATGCTTCAGCTTTCATCAGCAATACATCGGCAAAACGCAATACGACGATGTTTGCCGAATTGGTGTTGTAATCAGGCGAAACGGACAGCGGTACAAGGAATTTCCGGACATTGTATCCCGTATTCGACATGGTAGCTTTGTATGATTTGCCGTCGAAAGTGGGGCCTCCTTCATATAAAATGGTTTTATCTTTACGCAGATCGCCCTCTTCGTATTGGTCGACAAATTCCTGAGTCGGTTGGTTCCAGCCATATGCTCCGCCTACCCATCCGGTATTACGGGGTCCCATATAGGTACTTAACCAATTTGCCTGATTCTCATCATCCCAGAATCCCGCCTTGGTCAGTCCATAGTATTGTACCTCAAACAGAGACTCGGCTGTATTCTTATGTCTTTCCTCACCTCCGAAGCAATCACTATAATCAGGATTAAGCATATAACCGAGGTTTTCAACCAGTTCGCTCATTTGCAATGACTCTTCATACATCCTCAGCGTCAGGTATACCTTTGCCAACATTCCGGCAGCAGATCCTTTGGATGCACGGCCTATATCACTTCCCGAATATTCTTCCCTGACAGGTAGCAGATCGATGGCATCTTTCAGGTCGGGAATGATGATTTCGTTATAAATGGTCATCTTATTGGTACGTGTCGGCAGCAGATCATCTCCGGGTTTCGCTGTGGAAACCGTCATCGGGACATCCCCGAAAAGCTGTACCAGAATAAAGTAGTAGTGTGCACGAAGGAATTTAGCTTCCCCGACAGACCGGTTTTTCAACGATTCATCGATATCCATTTCCGGCACGTTTTCCAGTACCGTGTTGCAGTACAATATGCCGGGATTGGGACCTCTCCAGATATCAAGTGCAGCAGCATTATCTGCCGTTGCCACAAAATTCGCGAGCGTAACAGTCTCTATACCGTCGGTTCCCCCTCCGGCGCCCACTTCACTGTTTCCGGCAATAATATCGAGTGTCCACATTCTCATGTTGTATAACTTGGGACGTTGAAGTGGTTGATACGCTCCATTTACCAGTGCAATGGCCGATGCCTCATCAGCAAGCGCTTCGGCACTGGGATCTTCATAAGGGACCTTGTCCAAAAAATCGGAACATGATCCGAACAATGTCAAGAGGGATAAAAGTCCTATATATACTATTTTCTTCATAATGTTTAAAATTGAATGTTTAACCCTAAACTAACTGTACGTGTTACCGGGTAAGTGCCGAGGTCGACACCTCCCGCTCCTACTTCGGGATCGAAGCCCGAATATTTGGTAAGCGTAAACAGGTTCTGACACGATATATAAAGGCGTGCCATGCTCAATTGTGCTTTTCCTGCTACCGACCGGGGCAATCTGTAACCCAGCGTGAGATTTTTCAAACGAAGGTATGATCCATCCTCGATAAACCGGTCGGAGTGACGTACATTCTGATTGGGATCACTGTAAACCGCACGTGGGATGCTATTACTTGTCCCCTCACCGGTCCAGCGATCCAACACTTTCCTCGTCTGGTTCTGTGGCACAGACATACTTTCCTGCCATATCCTGTTGGCATTGTAAATCTCATTTCCGGCGACACCTTGGAAAAACAATTGCATGTCGAAATTCTTATATGCAAAACTGTTGTTCAGAGAGAACGACCAGTCGGGAAATGGATTGCCGATAAAGGTCCGGTCGTCGGCATTGATCACACCGTTATTGTCCAGATCGCGGAATTTGATATCTCCGGGCGCTGTTCCGCCGGCTACCTGTACCGCATAGCGGTCTACTTCCTGTTGATTCTGAAAAATACCGTTGGTTACATAACCGTAGAAAGCATTTACCGGCCTTTCCTCGGCGCTGACCTGCACTTTGGTCATATTGATATCACCGCCGGTAAACAGGGCAATCCCGTCATTCATCTTCACTACCTTATTCTTATTATAGGAAATATTGAAATCGGTATCCCATTCAAACTCACCGGTAAGGTTTCTGGACGATATGGTCAATTCAACACCCTTATTCTGTACCTGTCCGGCATTGATACTCGGCACATTGATATCGGAATAACCGGTTGTAATGGGCACTGACATGGGTACCAGCATATCGCTTGTATTTTTCAGGTAGGCGTCCAATGTCAGGTTAACGCGTTGATTGATCAATGCAAGATCGACTCCGGCATTGAATTGCTTTACAGTCTCCCATTTCACATCCGGATTGGCCATTACCAACGGATACAATGTAGAAACAGGTGTACCGTTGAACACATACTGACCTGTTCTCAGACGGGTAAAGTAGGCGTAGTTGTCAATACCGTCCTGATTTCCCGTTTCACCGTAACCAACACGTACTTTCACATCATTCACCCATTCGCTGGTATTGAAAAATGATTCTTCCGACAACCGCCATGCCGCTGAGAAAGAAGGGAACGTCCCCCATCTGTTCTCTTCGGAAAACCGTGAAGAGCCGTCGCGACGGATAGTTGCAGTGAAAAGATATTTATTGTCATAATTGTAATTGGCACGTCCCATGAACGAGAGTACTGCCCAGTCATTTTTTGATCCGCCTACTGTCGGATCGGTAAGCCCGTTATTCAACTGATTATTACTATCGCTCAGAAATCCCTGTACACTGGCGCTCATCCAGTTGAATACATTATTCTGGGCGCTGGAACCAATCATCACGTTGATATTGTGCTTATCCTCAATTGTATCGATATAAGTAAGCGTATTATCCCACAAATAGGTAAGGCTTTTGTTCGACGATTCGTACAACGACGACTGCGGTTGTGGAATGGGTTTCCAATCGTATTTGGGACTAAAGCTGTTATTATCCCAGAACTTGAAGTCGATACCACCCAACGACTTGAATGTAAGCTTGTCTGCCGGTTTGATTTCGGCAAAAATATTGCCAAGCACATTGTATCCGTTGGTCCTGTTCCGGCTCAGCGTCGCCGTACCTATCGGATTGCGAATATCGCCGTACTGGTGTGCCGGATCCCCGGGTCCGGAGTAAGAACCATCCTCATTATAAATAGGTTGGGTAGGCAAAGAAGCCATTGTAGAGCGGATATCGTAAGAACCTTGTTTCTTTATATCATGGCTCAAAGTGACGTTGTTCCCGAACTTTATCCATGAACGGACATTCGATTCGCTGTTGAACTGTATCGTGTAACGGCGGTATGAGGTATTAAGCACAATACCGTCCTGATCGAGGACTCCACCCGACACATAGTAATTACTTCTATCGCTACCGCCCGAATAAGAAACCGTATAGTTTTTCATCCACGCCGAACGGAACAGTGCTCCCAGCCAGTCGGTACCCTCACCCCACAACGTTGGATCAGCAAAATCGGGACGCTGGGCAAGCGGCGAAGAGGCAAACTTGTTATAATTGGCAATCATTTCGTTATGCAATGAAGCAAACTCTGCGGCATTGAGCATTTGAGGCATACCGGTAGCGGTTTGTACTCCCCAATTCGCGCTGAATGAGATAGAACCGTCGCCTGATTTCCCTTTCTTGGTGGTAATCAATATTACACCGTTCGCACCGCGGGAACCGTAGATGGCTGTTGCGGAAGCATCTTTAAGCACATCCACTGTCTCAACGTCCTCCATATTCAAGGCATTGATTCCCAGATCGGTGGGCACGCCATCAATAACCAGCAACGGTTCACTGTTGTTGATGGTACTAATCCCCCTGATGCGGAAGGAAACATTATCGCCCGGTTTACCGGAAGAGATGACTTGTACACCGGCAGCCCGTCCCTGAAGGGCTTCCCCGATACTGGCTACGGGTTTGTCTTTCATTGTCTCACCGGAAACTGATGCAACAGCTCCCGTAAGATCTCTCTTCTTCATCACACCGTATCCGACAACCACCACTTCATCCAACAGTTGATTGTCTTCTTTCAGTACAATCGTGAAATTCGTTCGCCCCTCAACCGGAATATCCTGTGGGAGATAACCGATGTAAGAAACGGTAATTACTGCAGATTCAGGTACCTCCAGAGAGAAATTACCATCGATATCACTTACGGTACCGACCGTAGTCCCTTTTACAAAAACGGAAGCCCCGATCACAGATTCACCCTGTTCATCGGTGATTTTTCCGGAAATCATTTTCTGATTCTGAGCCGACAGATGAACACTGAATATTACATACAACATCAATAATAATAACCTGCATGCAATAGGCTCTTTGGATAATTTTTGTTTTTCCCTCATGTTAATAAATTTAGAAAATAAAAAATACAACATTTTTGTTAAGCAAGAGCAGAACAAATTTATTTGTTTTGCCGAGCGCAGAAAATGTCTAATGAAATTGAAAGGTTACAGTCTTCAACAATAACATAGGCAAATGTAAAAGATGAAGTAACAGAAAAAAAATCAGGATAGTTAACATATAGATACAGCAATAACAATAAAGTCTGTATATCAGATTAATACACAAATATAGAGACGCAAAAAAGTAGATGATATATATCTCAAATTTTCTGTATAACGCCTATTTTCATCACAAGACTTTCAAATTTATCGCGGGGTACAGCCGCTTTATTTCGTACTCTCGTACGATAATTATAGATAGTGTTTGCCGAGTAATGCAGAAAATTGGCAATACGCGAACTATCGGTTATACCCAGCCGGATCAGGGCAAATATACGTAGTTCGACGTTCAGCAATTCATTGGCTTTTAGATTGAATCGTTCTTCTTCGAGTAACAGTGAATTAAATTCCTCTACGAAATTCGGATACAGATGAAGAAAGATGTTATCGAACAGTTTATAGAGTTCCTTCAGCTCCTGATCAATCATATCATGCGATTTCAACATCCTGAAAAGTTCATCGATCTTTCGTTCGACCGCTTTGTTATTGAGTGTATTCTGGTATTTCTCCAATTTATTGATATAAGTTGAACAAAGGTCCAGAAAATGACCGATATAGGTTTCCTTGATCTCGTTGGATTCGGACAATTCATCGTTTACATTCGACAATTTTCTATTCGTCCTGTTCAATTGATCGACAGTGTGTTGCAAATCCCTGTTCAGGTCATTCAGCTTCAGATTCGTTTGATACAGTTCCTTTCTTATCCGGGCGATCTTTTTCATCTGGCGATAGACGTAGATAACAGCAATGATGAGGAACAGTGACAAGAGACTCACCAAAACAAGGAAGAGTTGCAGTTCTGACTGCTGATTCCGGACTTTTTCCTGATAAGCCGAATCAATAATCGGAAGTATTTGTGAGATTTCATACGTCCGCAGCCGGGCATTACAAAACATAGCATCTTCCATCGACGACTTGATACAACTATACGCCTTTTCTATGTTACCGGTCTCAAATAGTGTGATTGCCAATGCCTGCATCGATGCGTTTTCCTTAATCGCATTCTTTATATCGCAAATGGCCGATATGGCGTAATAGGTTATTTGCCTGTCAATATCTCCTTCTTTCCGGTAAATATTTGCCAGGGCATAAGTCAAAACGGCCTTTTCATGATCTTCTGCCTCCGATTGATTGATAAGGTTCTGTAAAATCTGTTTTGACTCAGCCAACCGGTTTTCATCGAATAATTTCTCGGCATATACAATCCGGTAATGGTTGGAGTTTTTATCAAGTACATTCAGCAATGAGTCCCGGTATTGGCTGCTCTTTGCAATATATACATGGGCATTAAAATTGTTGAAGGAATAGTTCCGGTATAATTGTTTATAGCTGTCATAATATCTTATCAGCAGTTCGCCGGAAAGTCCGTTTTTATCGATACTTTTCAGAATATCCAATGATTCGATATACATTCCCGCTATAATATACAAAGAGGTAAGATTGAGATTCGATTCATTCATCCGGTCGCGATCATTCAACTTTTCGGATATCACTATATTCTGATTTGCATAATGAATAGCCGAATCGGAAATATATGTTTTGTATTCGTTGAATAATTGCAGGTTTATATCATATCGTTGTACATCACTTATATTGGGTGTTTGCAACATCTTTTTTACTGATGATATCCGGTCCTCTTTCTCCGACATAAATGTCTCTTTATTCTCCATCAGTTCGTACAATATCCTGAGTGCCATCCCCTGTTGTGGTTCCCCGGCAAAAACGCTCCTTACAGGGGAAACAAGGACAACAGCCCAAAACAGTATAACGATTGATTTGCGAGTATTCATAAAATTAAATTTTAGAACCAAGATACAAGAATCAAGACGATGTTATTACGACATTCATACAATCCATCTCTTCACAATATAGAAAATTATCTTTTTTCCAGCAACACCACATTTTCCACATGGTGTGTGTGCGGGAACATATCTACGGGCTGTATGCGTGTTACCCTATACTTATCGTCAAGCAAACTCAAATCACGCGCCTGTGTGGCGGGATTACAACTCACATACACAATTCGCTCCGGTTCCGCCAGAAGGATCGCATCGATCACATCATTGTGCATACCGGCCCGGGGGGGATCGGTGATAATCACATCGGGGTGTCCGTGTTCGGAGATAAAATCGGCGGTAAGCACGTCTTTCATATCGCCCGCAAAGAAGAGCGTATTATCGATTCCGTTCAGGCGGGAGTTCTCATGCGCATCGTAAATGGCTTCCGGTACATATTCTATCCCTACTACTTTTTTCGCATTCCGGGCCACGAAATTGGCAATACTTCCGGTTCCGGTATAGAGATCATAGACGATCTCATCACCTGACAACTGAGCGAAATCCCGGGTCACTTTATACAGGTTATAGGCCTGCTCGCTATTGGTCTGGAAAAACGATTTGGGACCGATCTTGAATTTCAACCCTTCCATCTCTTCATAGATATGATCGCGGCCGCGCCAGGTGATCACCTCCTGATCAGTGATCGTATCATTGGCTTTTTGGTTGACGATATAGAGCAATGAAGTGATTTGCGGAAATTCTCCTGCAATAAAATCCATCAGTTTCTCCCTTTTCTCCGGATCATCTTCATAAAATACCACAATCACCATCCATTCTCCAATGGAACTGTTGCGGATGATAACCGTACGCATCAGTCCCTCCTGGTTGCGAAGATCAAAAAAAGAATAATCGTTCTCCAGGCAAAATTCCCGGACTGCATTCCTTATCTGGTTGGAGAGGTCATCCTGAAGCCAGCATTTATCGATATTCAACACTTTATCGAACATGCCGGGAATATGAAAACCCAGTGCATTCATATTGTCGAACGTCTCGTTGCTGGCTATTTGTGCTTCGGTCAGCCATTTCTTATTGGAAAAAGTAAATTCCAGTTTATTCCTGTAAAAGGTGGCATGAGGCGCACCCAGAATAAGGTTAAAGTCGGGCAGATCGATCTTTCCTATCCGCTCAAGGTTATCCGTCACCTGCCGGTGCTTTTGCTTCAATTGCTCGTTATAAGGCAACATCTGCCACTTACAACCGCCACATACTCCAAAATGACTACAAAATGGCACCGTTCTGTTTTCTGCATATTTTTCAATGCGTACCACCCTACCCTCTGCAAAGCTGTTCTTTTTCCGTGTCAACTGAATATCCACCACATCTCCGGGTACTGCAAAAGGCACGAAGACAGCCATGCCGTCCACCTTGGCAATCGCCTTACCCTCGGCTGCCACATCGGTAATCAGTATATTTTCCAGAAGGGGTAGTTGTTTTTTCTTTCTTACCATCTTGTCCATTGTTTTGAGGCACAAAGATAGTGAAAGCCGAGAGCAGTGCCAAACTTGTTTAAGCAGTGCCAAGGCGCATCCTTTGTTCTGCAAAGATAGTGAAAGGTGAGCGCAGAATATCAAACTTGTTTGAAGATTCTGCCGAACTGCATCCTATATTCTATAAAGATAAAAAAGTTATTTGTCGGTCTTTTTATAACTGGTTAAATTCTCAATGGTGCGTTGCTGTGAATCGATAATATTGATTAGTTGTCGGTTGACATCAGTTTCATAATGAGACTCCGGTTCTGTGATCACCTGATCACTTTTATCATGTTCCTTTCTCATTTCTCCTCTGCCGGTAATCAACCAATCCGGATTTAACCAATCAATTGATTGGATAATTTTTAATAATATCTCATATCCGGGATAACTTCTTCTATTTACAACAATATTCCTGACAGTTTGATCTTTTGATCCGATTTTTTTCGCAAATTGTGCAGGCACCCCATTACACTCAATTTCAATAATTTGAGCAATTCTGTCAAAAATAGTTTCATTTTCCATAGAAAAAGCAATCATTTTATTTGTTTATATCAATAATATTATTGATATTTGCAAAACGAAATAAATTATTACAAAGTAAACGTTTTTATTTCACTTTTGAAATAGCAGGAAAACGCTATTTCCTTAACTAATACATAAAAAATGGAAAGAAATTCGTTTCAGAAAGGCTTCGGGCAAGTACAGGTAAAAGATTTGGCTGAAGTTAAGGCTAAATTAATGCAGGCGCTTGGTATTCGAACATCGCAGGGGCTCGGGTATCGTATCCGGGGTGTGTATTCCCTGAAGGTGCACGAAAAGGAGTTAATAGAATCTATCTTCGCTGAATATGGAATTAAGGATATCTGGGGTTCGTAGAGTATGTCTTGCAAGTAAAAGGAAACCACACAATTCAGTCTGCCATTCAGATAAATAGAAGAAAATGCATATATCGCTTCTTTAAGGGAATAGAATCATTATAACTTCCATACACTGATAAAAAATCAATAAAGTATGGATGAAAAAGGTAAACTAATCACATGAAAAAGAAGAATCAAGCCAGTGAAAAGTGGCTCGAGATTATTATTTGTATCCTTTTAGCTATAATACTGATTGGACTGCTCGCTTGTCTGATTATCTTAACCACCTGATTTTATAATCTGTTACCTTCAGACAGGTACAAAGAAATTATTGATACGACTTAAAAAGATTTTTCAGATTTAATTCAGAAATTATACCGTTCTTTGCTTACAAGTTCCAAGTCTTGCATCTTGGCTTTTGGTTCTTGACTCTAAACATATATAGCCATATGAAGATATTGATAGTGGAAGACGAACCCTCCTTGCAGGAGTTGATCAGGCGAACCCTGGAAAGAGAAAGATATGTGGTGGAATGTGCTTCAACCTATCAATCGGCCCTTCGGAAGATCGAAGATTACGAATACGATTGTATCCTGTTGGATATTATGCTTCCCGATGGTAACGGGTTATTGATACTGGAAGCTTTAAAGAAAATGCAAAAACCGGACAGTGTGATCATTATCTCGGCTAATGACGCACTGGAAGATAAAATTGGAGGACTGGAACTGGGCGCAGATGACTATCTGGCTAAACCCTTTCATCTGGCCGAACTGATTGCCCGGATCAGGAGTGTTATACGACGGAAACAACAGGACGGCAACATGGCTATTGAGATAGGCAATGTGAAAATTTATCCTGATGGATTCAAGGTTACAGTTGGCGATAAGGATATAGACCTTAACCGCAAGGAATATGACATACTTTTCTATTTTGCAAATCGCAGCAACCGGCTGATCAATAAACATACGCTCGCAGAAGCGGTGTGGGGCGACCATATCGATCAGGTCGATAATTTCGACTTCATTTATGCGCAGATCAAAAACCTGAGGAAGAAACTGAAAGAATCCGGGGCAAGCATAGAAATAAAAGGCGTATACGGTATCGGCTACAAACTAATTATTGAATAATTACTAATGAAACTGATCTACCATATCATCATCCGTTTAAGTATTGTGCTCAGTATTGTCCTGGCTATATGGGCCGTCTTCTTTTATATGAGGATGATCGATGAAATAAACGATGAAACCGACGACTCACTGGAAGATTACTCCGAACAGATCATCATGCGTCAGCTTGCTGGAGAAGAAATGCCTTCTGAAAGCAACAACTCAAATAACCAATATTACCTGAAAGAAATAACTGCCGGGGAGGCACAAAGCAAACCCCATATTCATTATATCGACTCCATGATATATATACCACTCAAAAGGGAAACAGAGCCGGCTCGTATACTCACTACCATCTACAGGGATGAAAACGAAAAATACTACGAATTGGTTGTCGCCATACCCACCATTGAAAAAAAAGATCTCAAGGAGGCCATTCTTTACTGGATGATCTTTCTGTATTTCGGACTTTTATTTTGCATCCTCCTGATCAATGTCTGGATATACCACCAGAGTAACCGCCCCCTGCATAAATTACTTGCATGGCTCAATAGATACAAGATAGGAAAAGAAAATACTCCTTTAAACAATGATACGGGCATCACCGAATTCAAGAGACTGAACGAGGCAGTCGTCAAAAGTATGCAACGCAGCGAGGAAGTCTTCGAGGAACAAAAACTATTCATCGGGAATGCCTCCCATGAAATACAAACTCCCCTGGCCGTATGCCGTAACCGACTGGAAAACCTGATGGAAGACGAGTCCCTCACCGAAACCCAACTGGAAGAGTTGTCGAAAACACTCCGGACCCTTGAACAGATCACCAGGTTAAATAAAACACTACTACTGCTCTCCAAAATAGAAAACAGGCAGTTTCCCGGCACACATCAGATTGAGTTAAACTCTATCATAAAAAAGAATATCAACGACTATCGGGAAGTGTATGCCTATATGAATGTAGAAGTTGAAATCAGGGAATCCGGCATATTTAAAGTAATAATGAATGAAACGTTGGCTGATATACTGGTCAACAACATTATCAAAAATGCTTTTGTCCACAACATCGCAAATGGAAAGATCGTTATCGAAATCTCTCCGCCGAAACTTGTTATCAAAAACAGCGGACAGGAATTCACCCTTGACTCCCAACTTATTTTCAAGAGATTCTACCAGGGGAATAAAAAACCTGAGTCCTCAGGGCTGGGTCTGGCCTTGATCAAATCAATATGCGATTTGGAAAAACTACATATAAGCTATGCTTTTGAGAATAATTTTCATCGTTTTGAAATCTCCCGGTAAAAATTTCATTTTCTTTTCAGAATCAAGTTATAGCTTTGCCAATGTATTAACTGAAATAAAAAGAAATCACAAATGAAAAAATTAATTCTTCTATTCCTATGTGTGACAGCTATTCACGTATCAACCCAAGCCGGCAACGACAGACCTATCAGTTTTGATCAACTGCCGGCCCAGTCTCAGCAGATGATCAAAAAATATTTCCCCAACCAGTCCGTTGCATTGGTTAAAATGGAACGTGAATTTTCGGGAAAAAGCTATGAAGTCATTTTCACCAATGGAAACAAAGCAGAATTTGACAGGAAAGGTATCTGGAAAGAGATTGATTGCAAGTACACGGAACTTCCTTCGGAAGTAGTGCCTCCGCAAATCGCTAATTATGTGAGGACGAATTATCCCGATTTTAAAATAACCAAAATAGAAAAAAAGAGTCGAAACCGGCATGAGATCGAATTATTGAATGGCATGGAACTGAAATTCGACGCTAACTTTAATGTAATTGATATTGATGATTAAGAAACTGTTTTGAATTTTACGAGTAATTATTTTACACTTATTTTTTCACTCTTTCATCTTGTTTTTTGCCCTTTTTTGCGCCTTCGAATTTTCATTTCTTTCAAGTAGCCCGCTACAT
>Ga0129314_1000397_pt1 | contig 46913 bp, 66 predicted proteins | sample O1111metagenome_FD_94431 | JGI IMG/M metagenome (GOLD analysis project Ga0129314, IMG submission 94431) | Orangutan individual fecal microbial communities from fecal samples from Wisconsin, USA - O1111 metagenome | ecosystem: Host-associated > Mammals > Digestive system > Large intestine > Fecal... | reverse complement strand
AGCGTTCGGGCCGATGATCGCGCAGACCTTATCCTGCGCGCACAGGCGCTTGGCAACGTTGACCGCCTCCTGCGCGTCGCCCTTGGTGTCGTAGCAGAAGAGCTTGACCTGCTTGCCGAGCAGACCGCCGTTGGCGTTGAGATCGTCAACGAGCATCTGGACCGTCTGGCTCTCGCAGGTACCGAAAGCAGCCTGGTCGCCGGTCAGCGAGCCCATCCAGCCAAGCTTGATGACATCGCCGTCGGAACCGCCTCCTTCGTCCTTCGACCCGCAGCCGACGAACAGTGTCGCGAGCATCAGACAGGTCAGGGTGAGAGCAATGAGCTTCTTCATAGATTTGCGCATGGTTTAATCCTCCTTCAAATTGTGGTGACCAATTCCCTCCCGGAATGGTCGGGGCTTGCAGGGGTGGATGTCCGCCGTGCGGGATCGATCCCCGCATTCACGCCGTCCTTACTGATGTGTATGACGCGCAAGAGCGGCAAATGAATGACAGGGATCTTATTGCTAAGATAACATCTTGCACAAATGTTGTCAAGCAATATCGAAAAATTGTGGCATTTTGTATAAATTTGGCACGCGCTATCCTTAAATTACACACCGCAGATGACCTTTTTTGAGGCCTCTGCCCTGTGTGATTTAAGGATTTTTTTATTTCCCGCGCAGATTGGAGGTGAACACATGGCAGGCTATGCTTACCGCTCTTTGGCTGAGCGGCAGAGAATCCAGGCAATGGTTGAGGCCGGTAAAACGGCAAAGGACATTTCAGCGGAAATGGGGCTTTCCCTCAGTGCTGTTTACAGTGAGCTGAAAAGAGGACGTGACGGCACGCGCTACGAAGATGCACGACTTTGCTACAAGGCCGATGTTGCCCAGCTCAACGTGCAGAAATCCATTGAGCGGCGCGGCAGACGCTCAGCCAGCGCATAAACCCGCAGGCATACCCACTATTACAAAGGAGGCAACTTAAATGAATCCCATCGTAAATCCCATTGTGCTGAAAAGCAACCGGCCATCTGAGGAGTGCATTGGCACTGTCAGGCTCACGCCTGAGGCTGAGAAAGTTGTGCGCCGCCTGCGTGCAAAGACAATGCTGCCCATCCGTCAGATCGTGTCTGAGATCATCATCCAGGCTGAAAACCTCATTGACATTGAGGGGCCTGATGACAACGGAGAGGAGGGCTAAACCATGCAGACAGCTGTAAAGGATGTGCTCCCTGGCCGCACGGTTGCATTTCACGGTGAGCCCTGCCTGGTGCTTGAGCACCGCACAGACGGCACGCTGCTGATGACCTGCAACCAGATCAAGGGTGTGTTTGGTGATAGCAACAACTTTGCTGAGAGCAAGCTGCACGAACACCTCAACGGCGCTTTTCTGGATGCCCTGACAGAAAACCACACAGATGATGTGCTGCCGCGCACCGTTGACCTGACCGCGCTAAACGGCAGTAAAGAGTATGGCTCCGTTGAGTGCAAGGTTGCGCCCCTGACCCTTGATGAGTACCGCAAGTATTGCAGCATCATTCCCCTGCCCGAAAGCTGGGAATGGCTCTCCACCCCCTGGAGCACGCCTGAGGTTAATGAGGATGATACCTGGGTGATGGGCTTGAACACCAATGGCAATGTCGACTACTACAACTATAACTATTCTAACGGCTCCCGCCCCGCTTTCCTCATCCCCTCTGATTATGCTGTGCAGGTGGAGAGCGATGACACCGGCAACCTGCTTGAACAGCTTGGCGTGGATGAGATCGTGGCAAAACTTGCCGATGAGATTACCGCTGCGCTGAAAAAGCGCCTCAACAGCTAAGGAGCAGCACCATGACCACGAATGAATTACAGGCCAGCCGTTACTCACGGCGATGCCGCAGAGAGCGCCAGATCAAGCGGCGCAAACAGTGCCTTGTCATCTGCATTGCCATGCTCCTCTGCACCGGTTTTCTTTTCGGCTACATAAGCGGCTGCGCCGTGCATAGAGCACCGGCGCAGACCGCTCAGCCGGTACAGGCTGCACAGACCCCTGCGCCAGCCGAAACCGCTGAAACACAGAGCCCCAGCAGCGATGCACAGGAGAAAGCCCTGGAAGTGCCTCCCGTTCAGACTGTAGCAGAGCCTGAGCAGGAGAGCACCCCAGAGCCGGTGCAGTATCGTGATGACATTGTGAGCCAGGGGAGGCTCCTCAGCTATGAGTGCCAGCAGATCCTCATGGACTGCTGTGAGCGCTACGGCGTGCCCTATGCACTGGGGCTTGCCATTGCTGAGGTTGAAACCCACTTTGACCCTGACGCAGTAAGCAGTACAGGTGATTACGGGCTCATGCAGATCAACGTCTGTAACCATGCGTGGCTTTCAGAAATCGGTTTTGACGTGATGACCTATGAGGGCAACATTGAGGCCGGTATTTACATGATAGCGCAGAACATTCAAAAGTACGATGACTTTGAGCTTGCGCTGATGGCCTACAACTGCGGCCCCACGGGTGCAAAAAACCTGTGGGATCAGGGCATCTATCAGACCGAATACTCCCGCAATGTGATGAACGCATACAACTACTGGCTGACATTTTTGGAGGGATAAACATGCCGTACTACTGGACATGCCCCGATTGCGGCGCACACCTTGACCCTGGTGAGCGCTGCGACTGTCACAACGATACTACTGAGGAGGATTGTACCAATGTTAGAAATGAAAATCAAGATTGAGGTTGCGGATGCCGTTATCAGCGCCATTGACAAGCTGGCTGCGGCCATTGACAAGAGCGCGTTTAGCGTCAGCGCGATCTCTGACCCCGTACCCGCAGCGCCTGTCCCTGTCACCCCAGCGCCTGCCGCGCCGGTAAACCCTACCCCCGCACCTGTTGCGGCCCCTGCGTCTGCTCCTGTATCGCCTGCATCAACTTCTCCTATTGCCGCACCCACCTCTGCACCGGCACCTGCACAGATGAATGCTGCGATGACTGCGCCCACTCCCGCACCCGCTGTGCCGGTGACCGCTGCCCCCACCTACACGCTTGACCAGATTGCCAATGCCGGTGCCGCACTTGTGAACGCAGGCAAAATGGAGCAGCTGCTGGCGCTGCTGGGCAAGTACGGCATTCAGGCCATCACGCAGCTCAAGCCTGAGCAGTTCGGCCAGTTTGTGACTGAGCTGAGAGGCCTGGGCGCTCAGATTTAAGGAGGCACGGCATGGCACCTGAAAAACACGCACTGCTTTCTGCATCATCGGCGCACCGCTGGCTTGTGTGCACGGCAGCTCCCCGCTTTGAGGAAAACCTGCCCGAAAGCACAAGCGAATATGCAGAGGAGGGGCGGCTGGCGCACGCCATCTGTGAGCTCAAGGTGCTCAAAAAGTTTACCCTGATGACCTCACGCGCCTACACCACCCGCCTCAACAAGCTCAAGAAAGACCCGCTTTACAAGGATGAAATGGACAAGACCTCTGATCTTTACATTGAGCATCTGACAGAGCAGGCCATGCTCTATGACCACACACCCACCGTAACTGCGGAGGTGCAGGTTGACTTTGAGGAATATGTGCCTGAGGGCTTTGGCACCTGCGACTGTATTATGATTGGCGGCGATACGCTCAGCATCACAGATTACAAGCATGGCAAGGGCGTGCCTGTGTCTGCTACCGGCAACCCGCAAATGCGCCTGTACGCGCTGGGAGCGCTCAAGCGCTATGCGCCGGTGTTCGGTGACACCATCAAGCGCGTGCGCATGACCATTGACCAGCCCCGCATTGCCTCTGAGCCTACTACCGACATCATCACCGTTGAGGAGCTGCTGGCGTGGGGCGAAAGCATCAAACCCATTGCACAGAAAGCCTTTATGGGGCTGGGTGAGTTCGTTCCTGGTGAGCACTGCCGGTTTTGCAGAGGCAAGGCGCAGTGCCGCGCCCGTGCCAATGCCAACACTGCCCTTGAGGACTTCAAGGACTGCGTACCTGCCAGCGTATGGAACGAAAAAACAGAGGCCTGTGTTTCTGCTGGAGGCACGGTACAGGGCACCCCGCCCCAGCTGCTCTCCGATGCTGAGATCGGCAACTTGCTTGAGCGCGGCAAGTTTCTTGTGGAATGGTACAAGGATCTGGAGGAGTACGCAACAAAGGCGCTGCTTGACGGCAGGCCCGTTGAGGGCTGGAAACTGGTTGCAGGCCGCAGCAACCGTACCTTTACAGATCAGGATGCTGCCGTGGCCGCAATCATCGGTGCTGGTTATGATGAGGCGCTTGTGTATGACCGCAAGCCAAAAACGCTCTCACAGCTTGAAACAATGCTTGGCAAGGCTGACTTTGCAAAGATTGCAGGCCAGTTTGTAATTAAACCTTACGGAAAGCCCACCCTGGCACCGGCCTCTGACAAGCGTGAGGAATACAACTGTGCTGCCGCTGACTTTGCAGGGGTGACGTGATGCCTGCTGTAACATTCCGGCAGGACACTTGCACCATTGCCCTGCATCTTGAAAAGCTCTGTGAGCTGCCCGTTGCCAACGTGCGCAAGCTGTTTGCCATGATGCTCTCTGAGCCCTGGAACAATGAGGACGCGATCCAGCGCACCGACGCTTTTCTCAATGAGATCGTACCGGAGAGCAAGGATCTGTGGCATCTGGCAAGCATTGAGTTTCAGAACGGCTGGCGGCTTGTGCGGAACAAGCGGAGCCATGCACCCGATGTGGTTGAAAAGCTCAACCACAATAAGCAATTGACCCGTGCTGTAAAACGGGCGAAGGCCCAGTATGAACGCTGGGAAAAGATCAGATCACTCTGGGCAGAGGCCCAGCAATGATACAAACACTGAGTGTAATTTAATTTTAAGGAGCGAATGAAAAATGTATCAGAACAACCCCACTAAGGTGCTCACCGGTGAGTGCCGCCTGTCCTACTGCAACCTGACCACCCCACGTGCCGCCCAGCAGGGCGGTGAGGCCAAATACTCTGTGACCCTGCTGATCCCAAAAACCGACACGGCCACCAAAGCGGACATTGATGCCGCGATCAACGCCGCTGCCAATGACGCTATGGCAAAGCTGTGGAACGGCGTGCGACCCCCGCAGCTCAAGGTGCCCATCTATGATGGTGACGGCGTGCGCCCCAACTCTGGCGTGCCATTCGGTGAGGAATGCAAGGGCCACTGGGTGATGACCGCAGGCACGAAGAACAAGCCGCAGGTGGTTGGCATCGACAACATCAACTGTGAGTTGGCTCCCGCTGACATCTACAGCGGCATGTATGGCCGCGTTACCCTCAATTTCTACGGCTACAGCAACTCCGGCAACAGAGGTGTGGGCTGCGGCCTGGGCAACGTGCTCAAGACCCGTGACGGAGAGCCGCTGGCTGGCGGCGCGTCTGCTGCGGCTGACTTTGCTGGCATCGGCGCAAGCCCTGTTGCACAGCAGCAGCAGCAGCAGTACGGTGCTGCGCCTCAGTATGGCGTACCCGCTGCGGCACCCGCAGCTCAGCCCTATACACCGGCGAACACCGCGCCCTGGGCACCCAGCAACGGTATTAACCCCATCACCGGACAGCCCATGTAAGAGGAGGACAACATGCACCATCTCAGCATAGACCTTGAAACCTTTTCCAGCGTGCCGATTGCAAAGGCTGGCGCTCAAAAGTATATATCAAGCCCAGACTTTGAGATCCTGCTGTTTGCCTACAGCTTGGATGGTGCCCCTGTTGAGGTTGTTGACATGGCACGGGGGGAGCACATTCCCCCGTGGCTTGTCACAGCCCTCACAAGCCCTGCGTACATCAAGCACGCTTACAACGCGCCCTTTGAATGGGGCTGCCTGTCAAAGTTCATCGGCTATCTGCCGCCTGAGCAGTGGCGCTGCACCATGTTTCACGGCCTCTACTGCGGTTATACCGCAGGCCTTGACGCGACAGGCCGCGCTCTGGGGCTTGCTGAGGACAAGCGCAAGCTGAACACAGGCAAGGCCCTCATCCGCTATTTCTGCGTGCCCTGTGCTCCGTCAAAGGCAAACGGAGGCCGCACGCGCAACCTGCCGCAGCATGACCCTCAGAAATGGGAGCTGTTCAAGGAATACAACCGGCAGGACGTTGTGACAGAAATGGAAATTGAGCGCCGCCTGTCTGCTTTCCCTGTACCGGACTTTGTGCAAAAGCAGTGGGAAACGGATCTGCTTATCAACGCACGCGGCGTAGCCGTTGACATGGACTTTGTACACGGCGCTCTCTACCTGGGCAACACCGTGCGTGCAAGCCTGATGAAAGAGGCTGCGGAAGTGTCAAAGCTGGACAACCCAAACAGTGTGGCACAGCTTACCGGCTGGCTGCAAGAGGAAATGGGAGAGGAGCTTTCTGATCTGCGCAAAGATACCGTTGCACGGCTGCTGGGCAAAGAGGACAACAGCCCTCAGGTGAAACGGATGCTTGAGATCAGGCAGGAGCTGGGTAAGACCAGCACCAAAAAATATGACGCGATTGAGGCCGCTGTGTGCCCTGACGGGCGTGTGCGCGGACTGCTGCAATTCTACGGCGCAAACCGCACCGGCAGATGGGCTGGGCGGTTGGTGCAGGTACAAAACCTGCCCCGCACCTACACAGAGCCGCTGCCGTTGGCGCGTGAGCTGGTGAAGCAGAAAAACCTTGACGCGCTGCGCTTGATCTATGGCTCTGTGCTTGACACGCTCAGCCAGCTCATCCGCACCGCGTTCATTGCCCCTGAGGGACACGTCCTTATTGACGCTGACTTTTCCGCGATTGAGGCGCGTGTGATCTCATGGCTGGCCGGTGAACAATGGCGGCTTGAGGTGTTCCGCACCCACGGCAAAATCTATGAGGCCTCCGCCTCTCAGATGTTCGGCGTGCCCATTGAGCTCATCAAAAAGGGTAACCCTGAGTATTCCCTGCGGCAGAAAGGCAAGGTTGCGGAGCTGGCGCTGGGCTATCAGGGCAGCACCGGCGCACTCATCAACATGGGCGCTCTTGACATGGGTATCCCTGAGGCTGACCTGCCCGATATTGTGACCCGCTGGCGCGATGCCAACAGCCGCATCCGTGATCTCTGGTACACGATGGACAACGCTGCTGTGCAGGTGATTGCAAACGGCGGCAGCGTGGGCGTGCGCAATCTGCTGCTTTCCCGTGAGTTTGACTACAACCAGGGCACGGACGTTTTCACCATTCTGCTGCCCTCAGGCCGCAAGCTGTACTACGTCAGCCCCAGTCTGGGGCAAAACCAATGGGGCAACCCGTCAATCACCTACATGGGCATGGATCAGAAAACAAAGCGCTGGAAAACCATAGAAACATATGGCGGCAAGCTGGTTGAAAACTGCGTGCAGGCCATTGCACGTGACGCGCTGGCAGGCGCGATTGAGCGCCTTGAGGCCGCAGGCCTGCCGGTTGTGTTCCATGTGCACGATGAAGTGATTATTGATGTAAGCCCCTTTGCAGAGCCTGATGCCATGCTGGAGAAAGTAGTGAACATCATGCGGGAGCCTGTTTCCTGGGCACCTGATTTGCCACTCAATGCGGACGGCTGGGTAGGCAATTTCTTTAGAAAGGACTGATTGCCTGTGCGATACATGGGCGGCAAGAGCAAAATAGCGCGGCCCATTGCAGAGATCATCACCCGCAACAGCCCCGCCAGCACCTGCTTTGTGAGCCTGTTCTGCGGCACCTGCGCTGTGGAGGCCAGGGTGAGCGGTTTTGAGCGCAAGATTCTCAATGACAAGCACAAATATCTCATTGCAATGCTCAGCGGCGTGCAGAGCGGCTATGAGCTGCCGGAGGCCGTTTCAAAAGAACAGTACACCTGGCTCAAGGAGCACCAGGACGCAGATCCTGTGCTTACCGGCTTTGTAGGCTTTGGGTGCAGCTTTGGCGGTATCTGGTTTGACAGCTATGCCAACTGCTCTAAGGGTAGAAACTACTGCGCCGAAAGCAAGCGCTCCCTGCTGAAAGACCTTGCGCGGCTCTCTGATGCAGAATTTATCTGCGGTGACTACCGCAGCGTATGTATCCCCCCCCGCTCCACGATTTACGCAGACCCGCCCTATAAAGACACCAAAGGCTACAACGGTGAGCGGTTTGATACAGATACTTTCTGGACGGCCATGCGGCTGCTTGCTGAAACCGGCCACACCGTGTTTATCAGTGAGCAGCAGGCCCCGCCAGATTTTCTGTGCATCTGGGAGCAACCCTTTACCCGCACCGTGAGCCGCAGCAAGGATCACAAGTACATCATCACTGAAAAACTGTTTACTTACTATCCGATAACGTAAGCCCCCCCCCGCTGCCGTAAAGCGGAGTGGGGCTGGGAGGGCCTATGAAAATCCTTGTGGCCTGTGAAGAAAGCCAGGCCGTGACAATCGAACTAAGAGCGCTGGGGCACGAAGCGTATAGCTGCGATGTGATACCCTGCTCAGGAAATCATCCTGAATGGCATATACAGCAAGACGTGCTGCCCCTTATCAATGGTTACTGCGTATTCCGCACTTGCGATGGCCGCGCGCACGCGATCATGCAAAAGTGGGATATGCTTATAGCTTTCCCACCCTGTACATATCTGACCGCTGCCAGCGCCGTGCGCGTGTTCAATAGTGACCACAGTATCAAAGACCCAGAGCGATACCAAAAAGGCATTGAGGCCGCTGCATTTTTCAGGGCTTTCTTAAATGCAGACTGCCCCAGAATTGCCATCGAAAATCCAGTAATGATGAAATGCTTTGATCTGCCGCCGTACACGCAGAAAATAGAGCCGTTTATGTTCGGTGCCCCCTGGCGCAAACGCACCTGCCTCTGGCTTATCAATCTGCCAGAGCTGCACCCTACCAACATTGTAGAGCCTAAGGGCCTGTGGGTAGGATCAACTTGTGCAAATCGTGACCCAAGCATATATACGCGCTATGAACTGACCTCAATACGCGACAGCAAGCGCAGAGCAAAAACATTTCCTGGCATTGCACGGGCTATGGCCGTGCAGTGGGCAGGAAACATGGAGGGTACCTATGTTTAAGCGTGAAAAATGGGAACTGCGGCAAATGCAAGCTATGCCGCTGCGACACAAGATCCGCATGACCGCACAGCGCATAGAAAGCTGGTATGCCTATTATGCGCATTATGATCTCAGATGGGGCGATAATGGCCCACCTGGTATTTATATGTCATTCAGTGGCGGTAAAGACAGCACTGTGCTGCGGCACATTCTTCTCAACCACTGTTGCGCAGTCTATGACTGCCCCACCGTTTTTGTGGATACCGGCCTTGAATATCCAGAAGTGCGCAGCTTTGCCATTCAAAATGCAGATGTTGTGCTCAGACCTAAAATGAACTTTCGGCAGGTTATTCTCAAATACGGTTACCCAGTCATAGGCAAAAATCAGGCACGCTATATCCGTGATCTGCAAAATGCCCACGGCCAGAACGATGCTACTGTTAATCTGCGCTTGACCGGCTACAATCGTGAGGGTACATACTGCCCCACTATGAAACTTGCAGATAAATGGCACTACTGCAAGGATGCACCGTTCAAAATCTCAGAGCAGTGCTGTGACGTGATGAAAAAGGAGCCCATGCGCCGGTATCAAAAAGAAACAGGCCGTTTTCCTATTGTTGGCACAATGTGTGTTGAAAGCCAAAGTAGGGAGAAAGCATGGCTGATGAACGGTTGTAACGCCTTTGATGCCAAATACCCGCAATCAAGGCCTATGTCGTTCTGGACTGAGAATGATGTGCTGATGTACCTGTTTCTTTACGATGTTCCTTATGCACCTGTATATGGTGAAATCCGTTGCAAGTACAAGGGTGATGAATGTCCCGCAGAAAAAGCAAAGGAGCTTTTACTCTCAGATCGGAGCGCCACAGACTATGATTTTGAGAAAGATTTTGAGTTTTACACTACCGGCGTAAGCCGTACCGGTTGCATGTTCTGTGCCTTTGGTGCGCACTTGGAACAGTGCCCCAATCGCTTTCAGCAGATGCAGCAAACCCACCCCAAACAATATGACTACTGTATGCGCCCGATTGAGCAGGGCGGCTTAGGTATGGATACCGTACTCAACTATATCGGCGTAAACCACTAAAGGAGGCTATCAAAAATGAAAATCATTGACCCCTCTGTGGAGATCCGCCTGCCGATGAGCGGCGCGGATATGCTGCGGCAGATTGAGCTTTGTGGGCGCGTCTGCTACAAGTCTGAGGACAAGATCACCGACACCTCAGCAGAGGCATTCGTGCGCGGCATCATCAAGCGCGGCCATGAAGCCGTACTGGAGCACGCCTCTCTCTCCGCAAAGTTTGTGTGTGATCGTGGCGTGTCGCATGAGATCGTGCGGCACCGGCTGGCGGCATACTGCCAGGAAAGTACCCGCTACTGCAATTACAGCAAAGAGGGCTTTGGCAGCGAGATCACCGTTATAAAGCCGATGTTCCTTGAAAAAGGCAAGCAGGGCTACCAGATGTGGAAACGCGCCTGTGAAGCGGCTGAAACGGCCTATTTTGATCTGCTTGACTGGGGCTGCACACCGCAAGAGGCACGGGCCGTGCTGCCCAACAGCCTCAAAACAGAGGTTTACATGACCGCTGATCTGCGCGAATGGCGGCACTTTTTCAAACTGCGCACCGGCCCTGCCGCCCACCCGCAAATGCGTGAGGTTGCGCTGATGGCGCTGCACCAGATGCAGGCCGCTGTGCCGGTGATCTTTGATGACATTATGGAGGTGCACCATGAAAAGGGCTGAGATTTTAGAGGCCGCGCGTGTCTGCGTCTGCGGCGAACGGGAGCAGGACTACGGAACGCCTGAAAACAGCTTTGGCCTCATCGGGCAGCTGTGGACTGCCTACATGGGTACGCTGTTCACCGCAAAAGACGTGGCAATGATGCTGGCCTTGCTGAAAGTGGCACGCATCAAATACGGCGATAAGGCAGACAGCTTTGTGGATCTGGCCGGTTACGCCGCCTGCGCCGGTGAAATCGCCACTGGGGATGAGTGAGCTATGAACAGATCGGAGCGGCGTAAACTGCAAAAGCAGGGTGTGCAGGTACCCAAAGATCCTGCCCTCAGCATCAAGCTCTCTGCGCTGGGCAAAGCCGTGATGACACCTGAAATGAACACGGCCATGCTGCATGAGATCAACCAGCAGTGCATTGAGGCTGATGAGAGGCTATCCCTTGACATTGATGCTGTTGTGCTGTGGACGCTGCACCGGCATCTGGGTTTTGGCGTGAAACGGCTGCACAGGTTTTACCTGGCGATGGCCGCAGAGCACCACCGAATGTGTGAATATTACCAGATGGATGATACATACCCAGAGCGCTATAAGCTCAAAGAGCTGGGCGCTGACATCGAAGCATGGCAAAAGGAGGTGCTTGCCAATGAGCCCTAAACCTTGGGAAAACGCAGAAGGCTATGCTGACCCTACGGCATACGCGGCGCTTACCAACATTCAAGTGGAAGAAAGCGCCGCGCTGGATGCCAGAGTAAACACGCTGATCAAAGTGCTCAAGTACATTATTGCCGTGAGCGGCTTTGAAATGATAAACCGCATTGAGCTGCGAGACAAAAAGAGTGGGAGGTGTTTCCGTTGAAAACAGGTGATCTGTACGCTGCCGCCGTCAAAAAGTACGGCAAGCTCTCCCAGCTTATCATGTGCATGGAGGAAATGGCAGAGCTCACGAAAGAGCTTTCTAAGAGTATCAGAGGCGCTGACAATTCTGCTGCAATCGCTGAGGAGATGGCTGATGTTGAGATCATGCTGGAGCAGCTGCGCTTGATCTACCGCAACCGTTCTGAGGTTGATACCATCAAGGCAGACAAGCTGCGCCGCCTTGCCTACCGGTTGGAGGAGGTGCCAGAGAAATGAAGCAGATCAAAGCCCTCTGGCGCGTTATCAAAGTACATACGCTATTCCTCTGGCGCGTCAGGCTCACCCGCAGATGCTGCCTGACCTGCGCTGCCTGTATGCGTAGGCTGCTGACCGGAAAACCGCGCTACACCGTCTGTAAGTGCAGCATCACCCGCAAATGGGCTCCAGCGCATAATCTCTGCAAGATGTATAAACGTGAGGTGCCGCCATGCAATATGACAGAAAAATAACCATATCAGCCGGTAACAACCGGCGTGCCATGAGCTGGCAGCCGTTCACAATGATGCTTTCAGAGCTCTGGGCAAAGCTCCAGACACCGGCCAGAGGCACTGAAACGCTGGCTGAGTATCTGAACATGAAAAAGAGCCAGCAGGACGATCTCAAGGATGTGGGCGGCTTTATGGCTGGTACCCTCAGCGGCCCCCGCCGTAAGGCCAACAACGTCACAGGCCGCGATCTTATCACCCTTGACCTGGACAACATACCCGCAGGCCGCACAGAGGACGTGCTGCGCCGTGTGGAGGCTCTGGGCTGCGGCTATTGCGTGTACTCCACCCGCAAGCACAGCCCAGCAGCGCCGCGCCTGCGCATTCTGCTGCCCCTTGACCGCACCGCCTCTGCGGACGAATATGAGCCACTGGCACGCAAAATGGCAGAGTACATAGGCATTGAGTTGTGTGACCCCACCACCTTTGAAGTGTCGCGCCTCATGTACTGGCCCTCCTGCTGCTCTGACAGCCAATATGTGTATCTCTGGAAAGACAAGCCCCTGCTTTCTGCCAACGGCCTGCTGGCGCAGTATGAGGACTGGCGTGACTGCACTCTCTGGCCGCAGGTGCCTGGTGCACAAAACCTGCCTACAAAGCTGGCCGTCAAGCAGGGCGATCCTGATGCAAAGGCCGGTGTTGTCGGCGCGTTCTGCCGTACCTATGACATCTACCGCGCAATGGATGAGCTGATCCCTGGCATCTATGAGCCGGTTGACAACATGCCTGGGCGCTACACCTATCTGGGCGGCTCTACAACGGGCGGCGCGGTGATCTATGACAACGGCAAGTTTCTCTATTCCCACCACGCTACTGACCCGTGCAGCGGTAAGTTGGTCAATGCCTTTGACCTTGTGCGCCTGCACCGCTTTGGTGACAAGGACGATGACGCGCAACCAGGCACCCCCAACAACCGCCTGCCCTCCTATCAGGCCATGTGCGAGCTGGCCGTGCAGAATGCGGACGTTGCCGCGCTGATGACGCAGGAACGGTACCAGGAGGCCGTCAAGGACTTTGAGGGCGTTGCAGCTACAAATGATGACAATGCCGCAAACTGGATGAGCAAGCTGGCCGTCAACAGTCAGACCGGCTTGCCTAAGGCCACTATGGATAACGTGTGGATCATCCTTGAAAATGATCCACTGCTCAAGGGCAAGTTTGCCCTCAACCGCTTTGCTGGGCGCGGCGAGGTGCTGGGGCCGCTGCCGTGGGATGAGCGTGAACAGCGCCGCCTCTGGGATGACAATGACAACAATGGCCTGTATTGGTACATGGAGCGCTATCATCACATCACCGGCAATGGCAAAATTGACAGCGCCCTCTCCCTGCACTCCACTGCGCACGCTTTCAATGAGGTGCAGGACTACCTCTGCGGCCTCAAGTGGGATGGCGTGCCCCGCCTGGATACACTCTTTATTGACTACCTGGGCGCTCAGGACACCCCCTACACCCGTGCTGTGACCCGTAAGGCCTTTACTGCTGCCGTGACCCGCGCCATGTGCCCTGGCAGCAAGTTTGACAATATGCTGATCCTCTCAGGGCCTCAGGGCATCGGCAAGAGTACGCTGCTGGATAAGATGAGCCACGGCTGGTTTAACGACAGCATCCGCACCTTTGAGGGCAAAGAGGCCTCTGAGCTGCTGCAAGGCGTTTGGCTGGTAGAGATCGGTGAGCTGGACGCTTTCAGGCGCACAGACGTTGCACGCATCAAGCAGTTTCTTTCTCTGCGCACAGACCGTTTCAGAGCCGCTTACGGGCGGCATGTGAAAGAGATGCCGCGCTCCTGTGTCTTTTTCGGCACCACCAATACAACGGATTACCTGCAAGACCGCACCGGCAACCGGCGTTTCTGGCCGGTTGATGTAGGCATAACCCCGCACACAAAGGACGTGTGGGCTGATCTGCCGCAGGAGCTGGATCAGCTTTGGGCGGAGGCCGTTGTGCGCTGGCGCACGGGTGAGCCGCTATACTTGCAGGGTGAGCTTGAAGCTGCCGCGAAAGAAAAGCAGGAGGAGCACCGTGAGGTAAGCACCCGTGAGGGCATCGTGCTTGATTTTCTCAGCAAGCAGGTGCCTGAGGACTGGATCAAATGGCCGCTGGACAAGCGCCGCATGTTCTGGGCGGGCAGCGTGCAGGGAGATATAAAGCTGGTTGACCGTGACCGCGTGTGTGCGCTGGAGGTGTGGTGTGAGGCATTTGACGGCAGGCAGAGAGAAATCCGCTACAGTGATACAGCTGAGATCAACGGAATTATTGAGGCTGCTGCGGGCTGGGAAAAAGGCAGAAACACCCTGCGCTTTGGCTGCTATGGCGTGCAGCGCGGCTTTCAAAAAAGGCGAAACATTTAGTGTAACATTGCCTGTAACATTCAATTTGAATGTTACATTTGGGAAATTCTGACTGTAACATGTTTCGGGCAATGTTACAGGCAATGTTGACGCAAAAACCCTTGCGCCGCAACGGTTTGCGGCATTTTGTAACATTGAAACAACTTTTTTCTATTAAATATAAAAATAGAGAGAATTGAGAAAATAGAGAAAAAATAAACTCTCTAATCCGCCTAATCCGCCTGTTTGCGCGTATATATACGCGCGCGATGTTTCAATGTTTACAAACAGATTGGAGGCATAAATGAGCACCCTTGAAAAAGAGGTTGAGGGCTACCTGCGCAGGCAGGTGAAAATGAGGTTGGGCGGCATGGCGCTCAAGTTTGTAAGCCCTGGTTTGAACGGAGTACCTGACCGGATCATATTGCTGCCTGGGGCGCAGATCTGCTTTGTAGAAACAAAGGCCCCAGGTGAGCGCCTGCGAAAGCTGCAAGCCTATGTGTGCGGCCTGATCACGCAGATGGGCTTTGCGGTGTACCGCATCGACACCAAAGCAAAGGTTGATGAGTTTGTGAAAGAATGGGAGGCGCGGTTATGAAGTTTGTACCGCATGAATATCAGGCCTATTGCATACAGCGTGTGGTTGAAGATCCTGCGGTTGGCCTGTTCCTGCGGCCTGGCCTGGGCAAGACCGTCATAACGCTGTCTGCTGTCAATATTCTCAAGTATTTCAGATGGCAGGTGTGCAAGGTGCTTGTGGTTGCGCCGAAAAAGGTTGCTGAGGCCACCTGGAGCAAGGAGGCGGCAAAGTGGGATCACTTGCAGCACCTGAAAATCTCAACCGTGCTGGGCAGCGCGACAAAGCGCATAAAGGCGCTGAACATGCCAGCGGATGTTTATATCATCAACCGCGAAAATGTTGAGTGGCTGGTTGATTATTACAAGCAGGCGTGGCCCTTTGACATGGTTGTGCTTGATGAAAGCACCAGTTTTAAGAATCCCGCCAGCAAGCGGTTTAAGGCCATGAAGCGCATCCGCAGATTTATTCACAAGATCGTGCTGCTGACCGGCACGCCGTCCTCTAAGGGGCTGATTGACCTGTGGGCGCAAGTTTACCTGCTGGATTGCGGTGCGCGTCTGGGGTCCACACTGGGCGCGTACAGGGAGCATTATTTTGACCCTGACCAGCGTAGCCGCACGCAGATTTACAGCTACAAGGCGAAGTCAGGCGCTGAGGACGCGGTGCTTTCCGCAATCTCTGACATCTGTATCAGCATGAAAGCGGAGGACTACCTGCAACTGCCTGAGAACGTGCAGCATGAGATCCCCGTGCGGCTGGATGACAAGGCTATGAAAGCCTATAAGCAGTTTGAGCGTGATCTGCTGCTTGAGGTGGATGAGGACGTGGTGACAGCCAGCACCGCTGCCGTGCTTGTGGGCAAGCTGCTGCAATTCTGCAATGGCGCTGTCTACAGCACGGAGGGGCATGTTGTGCCGGTGCATGACTGCAAGCTGGATGCCTATATGGAGCTGCTTGAGCGCCTTGACGGTGAGCCAGCGCTGACGTTCTACGGCTATCAGCATGACCGTGACAGAATCCTTGAGCGGCTTGAGAAGTATAACAAAGGCCGCAAGGACAAGCTGCGCGTGCGGGTGTTCAAGGGGCCTGCGGATGAGGATGCCTGGAACAACGGAGAGGTTGATGTGCTGCTGGTGCACCCTGCAAGCTGTGCATACGGCCTCAACTTGCAGGCAGGCGGCAGAAACGTGATCTGGTACGGCCTCAACTGGAGCTTTGAGCTGAATGATCAGGGCAACTGCCGTTTGTGGCGGCAGGGCTCCCCCTATGACAAGGTTTTTATACACTACCTGATTGTGCAGGGGTGCCAGGATGAGGACGTAATGGCAACGATCAGAGATAGGGCCGACACCCATGAGGCCGTTATGAGAGCGCTGAAAGCGCGGATCAAGCGAGTAAAGGAGGAGATTGCATGAGCATGAACATGGAATTGCTGAAACAGCATGTAGCCATCTTGAGCACGGCGCTTAAAACGGTCAACACCGTCACAGAGAGCCTTGCACTGGATGCAACGGGCGTAGAGGCTGATATAGTGGCTGCGCAAAGCACACCCAGCGCTGAAAAGCTGGAGGCGCTGCGAGAAGAAAACCGCCTTACATATCAGCGCCTTGTCAGAGCCAAATATGTCATTGAGTGGCTGATGAAAGGCGGAGGCGCTGACCCGTGCAGCATCTGTGCAAAAAAGTGCAAGATGGGTGAGGAGTGCAAACCCGTCTGGAAAGAGGGTGCTGATCTGTGACGCTGAAAGAGCTTTCCCAGCTGTATTATCTCAACCGTGAGATTGAGATGGACAAGCGCCGCTTGCAGGAGCTGGAGGTCAAGGCCGTTTCCTGTACCGCCTCTTTGTCAGGTATGCCTCACGGCACCGGCGTAAGCGACCGCGTAGGCCGCTATGCCGCTGAGATCGTTGACCTCAAGGGCATCATTGAGGCCAAATTGCAGCAGTGCATCTATGAGCGCAACCGGCTGGAACGGTACATAAACAGCATTGATGACAGCCTTGTGCGGCAGGTGTTCACATATCGCTTTGTGAATGGCTTGTCGTGGAAACAGGTTGCTGCCTGCATCGGAGGCAACAATACAGAGGACAGTTGCAGAAAATTAGCGTCACGTTACATTGACCGCAGCTAAGGTTGTCCGTTTTGTCCGCTACACCTGTGTTATAATACTATCTGCGGGTGTATGCGATGACACCTCCTTTGTAGCGCGGCGGCACGGTGACGGAAAATGACACCCAGACCCGTGCCGCCGTATATTTCACATCATGCAACAGCGCTGCTTGCGTAACGAGGCGGCGCTGTTATTCTGTTTTGGGGTGGTGAGCGTGGCAAAGTTATCTGAAAAGCAAAAGCGTTTTGTGCAGGAGTATCTTGTGGATCTCAATGCCACGGCTGCGGCGCGGCGTGCCGGTTACAGCGCAAAAACGGCTGAGGTGATAGGCTATGAAAACTTAAGGAAACCTCAGATTGCCGAAGAAATAGCAAAACGGCAGGTAAAGCTGCAAAACAAGCTGGAGATCACACAGGAGAAAGTGTTGCAAGAGCTGGCTGCAATCGCTTTTGCAAATGGCACTGACTTTGTTACCGTCACGGCTACAGGCCTGCTGGATGTGAAACCTACAAGCAAAGTGCCAAAAGAAAAGCTGCCTGCCATTGCAGGCATTAAATACTCACAGGTTGGCAGCGTTGAGATCAAGCTGCATGACAAAGTAAAGGCCCTTGAGCTGCTGGGCAAGCATCTGGGCGTATTCGATGACCGGCGCGGCGCTGAGGATGCCGTGGAGAACAACATCTTTGACGTGATCGACCAGAGCACAAGAGAGGAGCTGGACACAAGTGATATACCAGAAATTGAGCCCACGGCAAAACCTGGCAATGACATGGTGGAATAGGCCAGGCTTTGAGGCTTATGATGGCATCATCTGTGACGGCTCTATCCGCTCAGGCAAAACGGTTGCAATGACCGTGGGCTTTCTCATGTGGGCAATGAGCCGCTTTGACGGCTGCAATTTTGCGATCTGCGGCAAGACCATTGAGAGCCTGCGCCGCAATGTTACCAGCAACCTGCCGCAATGGTTGGCAGGCGTTTTTTCGTTCAAGGAATACCGCACGGAAAACAAGATTGTGGTGAGCGCAAACGGGAAAAGCAATAACTTTTACCTGTTTGGCGGCAGGGATGAAAGCAGCGCGGCGCTCATTCAGGGCATTACCCTGGCAGGCATTCTGCTGGATGAGGTTGCGCTGATGCCCCGCAGCTTTGTAGAGCAGGCCTGTGCACGTTGCAGTGTGGCAGGCTCTAAGCTGTGGTTTAACTGCAACCCTGAGGGCCCCAGTCATTGGTTTTATCTGACCTGGGTGCTTGAGGCGCAAAAGCGCAATATGCTGCACCTGCATTTCACGATGGATGACAACCTCAGCCTCAGCGAAGCGATCAAACAGCGCTATGAAAGCCTTTATTCTGGCGTTTTCTATGACCGCTTTATCAGAGGCATGTGGGTGGTTGCAGAGGGCCTGATTTACACGATGTTCAACAAGGATTTTCATGTGGTCAAGCCTGAGGCGCGGCCCTATGACAAGTATTATATTTCTGTTGACTATGGCACCGTAAACCCCACCAGCGCAGGCTTGTGGGGCCGCGCAAACGGCAAATGGTACCGTATGCGTGAGTATTATTTTGACAGCCGCAAAGAGGGGCGGCAGCGCACAGATGAGGAGCACTATTCAGAGCTTGAAAAGCTGGCAGGTGATCTGCGCATTACTGTGGTGATCGTTGACCCGTCAGCCGCTTCTTTTATCGAAGTCATCCGCAGGCACGGGCGCTTTTTCGTGGAAAAGGCCTCCAACTCTGTGATTGACGGCATCCGCAATGTGGCAACCAGGCTGCAATGCGGTGATATTTTCATTTGTGATTGCTGCACCGACTGTATCAGAGAGTTTGGCCTGTACCGCTGGGATGAAAAGGCCCCGATGGACAGGCCCATCAAGGAAAACGATCACAGCATGGACGATGTACGCTATTTTGTGCATAAGGTGTATGCGCCTGCGCTGTTCAGCTTTAAGTGAGGTGAGGAAACATGGTTGTACTGAATTTGAGGGGTGACTGCGCGGCACGCACGGCCACTAATTTTAAACGCGGCATGACGGACAAGCGCTTTCTTGAGCTTGAGATCACGGCATGGCTGGCCTCTAAGGAACGCAAGCAGCAGCTTGAGGCGGAGGAGTATTATGACGGCAACCAGGCCGCAGCTCACCGGCAGCGCATCGCCCTTGACGATGAGGGCAAGCCTAAGGTGCTGGAGCATCTGCCCAATAACAGGTTGGTCAATAACCTGTACTCCAAAATGGTTGACCAGAAAACCAACTACAGCTTTGGCAGGCCGATCTCTTTTGACACCGAAAACAAGGCCTATGCTGAGGCGCTGGGCACGGTGCTGGGGCATCGTTTCCGCAGGACGCTGCACAATGTTGGTGAGGGCGCGATCATTGCAGGCAAGAGCTGGCTATATCCCTACTACGAAAACGGGGAGCTTGCCTTTAAGCGCTTCCCTGCGGATGAGGTACTGCCGTTCTGGGCGGACGCAGATCACACGGTGCTCGATGCTGCCGTGCATGTGTATGTTGTTCTGGAATATGACGAAAACGAACAGGCCAAAAAGGTTGTCAAGGTGGAAGTTATGCACGGGGGCGGCGTTGACAGCTTCATCCGTGGCGATGACGGCACCCTGATCCCCGATGAAAACGGCTATAACGGCTCCTATATCACAGAGCTTGACGCGGTGACGGGTGAAGAAAAGAGCTATAACTGGGAGCGCATTCCGCTTATCTGCTTCAAAAGCTCTCACCATGAGATCCCGCTGCTTTCAAAGGTGAAATGCCTGCAAGACGCTTACAACGATGTGCTCTCCAATTTCACAAACCAGATGGAGGAGGACATTCACAGCACAATTCTGGTTGTCAAAAACTATGACGGTGAGGATCTGGGGCGTTTCCGTTCCAACATTGCCCAGTACGGCGCTATCAAGGTACGCAGCTATGAGGGCTCTGAGGGTGGTGTGGATACCCTTGAGATCACCGTGAACGCCGAAAACTATAAGACGCTGCTGGCCCTGCTCAAGGATGCCATCATTGAGAACGCCAGAGGCTATGACGCGAAGGATGAGCGCATGGCTGGCAACCCCAATCAGATGAATATCCAAAGCATGTATTCTGACATTGACCTTGATGCAAACGGCATTGAGATGGAATTTCAGGCCAGCATGGAGGAGCTGCTGTGGTTTGTCAACCAGCACCTGGCCAACACCGGCAGGGGCAGCTATGAGGGCACGGATGTAACATGCATTTTTGACCGTGATGTGCTCATCAATGAAACAGAGGCAATCAGCAACTGCAAAGCCTCTGTTGGTATTCTCTCTGATGAAACCATTGTGAAGATGCACCCCTGGGTGAGCGATCCTGAGCAGGAATTGCAGCGCATCAAGGACGAAAAAGAGGAGGCTGCATCTGACCCCTACCAGGCCATGTTTATGAGCCAGCAGCAAAAGGCTGCGGCACAGCAGGGCGCTGGCGGTGCTGAGGGCGGTGACGGCGATGGCGCGGCAGAGTAACGCCGACTATTGGGCGCAGCGGCTGAAAAACATGGAGGAGGCTCTGCTGGATCATTCCTACTCCTATGTTGAAAATCTCAACAAGCAGTTTGCTGCTGCTGATGCTGAGCTCCGCCAGCAGATGGAAAGCTGGTATCAGCGGCTGGCCAGCAACAATGAGATCACCCTGGCTGACGCCAAAAAGCTGCTGACCGCAGATGAGCTGGATGAGTTTCACTGGACGGTTGAGCAGTATATCAAGTACGGCGAAGAAAACGCGCTTGATCAGAAATGGATCAAGCAGCTTGAGAACGCCAGCGCAAAGGTGCATATCTCACGGCTGGAGGCGCTACAGACGCAGTTGAGGCAGCAGGCAGAGAAACTGCACGCCGAAGTTGAAAAAGCCGCTGAGAGCGCCGCAAGGGGCATCTACGAGGGCAGCTATTACCGCACGGCCTATGAAGTGCAAAAAGGGCTGGGTGTAGGCTGGGGCGTTGCGCAGATCAGTGAGGGCGTGATTGAAAAAGTGCTGTCAAGGCCGTGGACGGCTGACATGCAGACCTTTAGAGATCACTGCTGGACGAACAAGCAAAATCTGATTAACAGTGTAAATAAAAACCTCACGCAGATGATTATCCGTGGCGAGGCACCGGACAGAGCCATTGCTGCTATTGCCAAACAGTTTGAAGTATCCAAAAGCAAAGCGGGGCGGCTGGTGATGACAGAAAGCGCCTATTTTTCAAGTGCTGGACAAAAGGATTGCTATGAGGCCTTGGACGTTGAGCGTTATGAGGTTATAGCCTCCCGTGACCGTGATACATGCTCACTCTGCGGCGCTATGGACGGCAAGGTTTTCAAGCTGTCTGAGTATCAACCAGGGCTTACAGCAAATCCATTTCACCCCTGGTGCCGATGCTGTACGGCTCCCTATGATGAGGATGTGGCTAAACTGCTGGAAGAGAGAAACGCAGGAGAGAATCCGCTGCCTGGTGATATGTCATATAAGCAGTGGAAAGCGTGGCAGGATGAGATCCACGGCGCGGGCACGGTTGACTACCAGCGCAAGCTCAGCTATAATGAAACTGCGGATAGAGCGCAGTGGAAAAGCTACAGAGAGCGGCTGGGCGGCGAGGTGCCGCGCAAGTTTTCTGATTTTCAGGCGCTCAAGTACAAAGAGCCTGCGCTGTATGATGAGCTTAAAGGCCTCTATGTGTATAAAGGCAAAGTGCCTGAGGCTACAAAGGCCGATTATTCAGCATACAAGGCGGTTAAGGCTACCGGCGTGATTGGCACTGTGCGCGTACCGCCTGAGCCTATCGACATTGCGCCGCTGGAGTTCAAAGACGCACACGGCACCCGTCATGGCTGCACGCTGGATGACGCTAAGCGCTATGTGAAAGCGGCAAAATGCACTGTGCGCCGTAAACGCTGGGATGGCGTGAGCATCAACTGCTATTCTCTGGATGGCGCAGCGTATCTTGATGCTGAAACGATGAAGATTAAAACGGCCTTTTCTGAAAAAGACTTTGATCCCACAACAAAGGCTATTGCGGAGGTGTTCAAATGAAAACTGTGCATTGCCCAGTCATAAATGGGCAGATAGATGGCAGTGGCTGCTTTGAAATCGTGCTTGTAGCAGATCGTGAAGCAAAGCCCTCTATTTTACCGCAGAGCATTAAATGGAACGAGGAACAGCGGCAAAAGTGCTTGAGCTGTCCATACCATGCAGATTTAGACAGTGAGGAGGATTAAGCTATGGATGAAAAATGCCTTGAACAGTTGCGGGCTATGAATAATCAGCTCCAGAGTATTAACGCTACTCTGGAGCTGATTGCGCAAAGGCTTTGCATGAGCTCAGCGGACGCGCTTATTGCTGATCTGACTGACAGCTTTGCCTCTCAGCTTGCATCTTTTCATATTCCCGAACAGTCATAATGGCAGCTCTTGAGGCCATCTGTGCCATGACCTCATAAAGCCGCTGCTTTGCATCGTCTGATCCGCTGGGAAATGCGGCGTGCAGTTTGGCTGCAACCCGTTTTTCAAGCTCCAGGCACTCATCTTTGCTTAATTCAAGCACATTATTCACCTCCCTCCTGCGCTGATTATATCACACGGTTTGGAGGGGCCACAACTTCATTGATCTAAGCATCCTGCAATGCAAGCAGGGTGCTTTTTTCATACTCAAAATTACCGCAGGCCCTGCGGAATACAAACAGGGCGGCTCTAAATACGGGGACTGGCCCGATAAAAAGGAATAGAGCGGAAAGGAGCACAACATGAAACTGCAATGGTTGAAAGAGATCGTGGGCGAGGCCTACACGGAGGAAATGGACGCGGCGGTGTGTCAGGCTCTGGGCAAGGATTTTGTTGCCCGTGCGGACTTCAACGAGAAGAACGCGAAAGTGAAAGAGCTTGAAACCCAGGTTACGCAGCTCAATGACACCGTGAAAGCCCGTGACAAGCAGCTTGACGATCTCAAGAAGTCTGCCGGTGACAATGAGGATCTGAAAACCCAGATCGAAACCCTCACCCAGCAGAACAAGGAGCAGAAAGCTGCACACGAAAAGGAGCTTGCTGAGGTAAAGCTGATGGCCGCTGTTGATACGGAGCTGACCGCTGCCGGATCGAAAAACAATGTTGCTGTCAAGGCGATCCTTGCAGACTTCCTGAAAGATGCCAAAATCATTGACGGCAAAGTGACCTCTAAGGAGGGCAGCGATGCCATGACCCTTGCAGCGAAACTGGAGGCGCTCAAGAAAGATGCTGCTACGGACTTCATGTTTGGCGCAGCAACAAACCGCAGCGGCTGGAAACCTGGCGAAAGCGGGGATGGCACTAAGGGCGGCGGCAACGGCAAAAAGCCCTCTGAAATGAGCTATTCTGAGCTGACTGAGTATCTGGCTGCAAACCCTGACGCAAAGCTGGAATAACAAACAAATCTGATTTAAGAAAGGAAGTATTTTACAATGCCTAACACGAAATTTGATGCTAAGAGCTTTAACGCTGAGGCTTTCAAGTACGCGGTTGACCGTATCCCGCGCACCCGCCTCAATGAAATGCGCAAGTCTAAGGTGCTGACCGGCAACCCTGACATCCGTGAGGTGTTCGCCTCTCAGAACGGCACCGGCTATGCGCGGATTGCCATGCGCGGCCTGCTTGACGGTGATGCCGTCAACTACGATGGCCAGACCGACATCACCGCCACCTCCACTAAGACCTTTGAGCAGGGCGTCATGGTGATTGGCCGCGCAAAGGGCTGGGTGGAAAAGGACTTTTCCTTTGACATCACGGGCGGCATTGACTTCATGGACAATGTTGCCGCACAGGTTGCCGACTACTGGCAGGATGTTGACCAGGACACCCTCATTGCCGTGCTCAAGGGCGTTTTCTCCATGACCAGCACTAAGGGTGCTCAGTTCGTCAGCAAGCACACCTTTACCGTTGACGGCAACATGGAGCCCTCCACCCTCAACAGCGCTACGGCAAAGGCCTGCGGTGACCACAAGAAAAAGTTTGCCGTGATCTTCATGCACTCTGTTGTGGCTACCAACCTGGAAAACCTCAACCTGCTCACCGCGCTCAAGTACACCGACAAGGACGGCATCACCCGTGATCTGACCCTCTACACCTGGAACGGCAAGCTGGTTGTTGTGGATGACGGTATGCCGGTTGCTGCGGTTGAGACAACCTACAAGAAAACCACTGACACCGCCCTGGATGCCAGCAAGACGTATTACACTAAGAGCGGCACGAAGTACAGCGCCGTTGCCTCTCCGAACGTTGACAACATTGCCACCTACTATGAGGTTGACGTTGCCGCGCATGACGAGTACACCAGCTATGTGCTGGGTGAGGGCTCCATCTGGTATGAGGACATCGGCGCAAAGGTGCCCTATGAAATGGATCGTGACCCCGCGAAGAACGGCGGCCAGGACACCCTCTACACCCGCCAGCGCAAGGTGTTTGCGCCTAAGGGCATTTCCTATGAAAAGAGCTCTCAGGCAAGCCTCTCCCCTAAGGACACTGAGCTGGCCAACGGTGCCAACTGGGATCTGGTGCATTCCGGTGAAAGCACGGAATCTGAGCGCTCCTACATTGCGGACAAGACCATTGCCATTGCCCGTATCATTTCCAGAGGCTAAGAGAGGTGCAGCAGATGACCGTATCAGAGGCCGTGGTGCTCAGGCTGGCCATGCTTGGGTACACAGTCACGGACAGCGACAACACCGGCCTTGCGTACCTGATCAGCCGCTGTGAGCAGGAGATCCTCAGCAACATCAATCAAAAGGTGCTGCCTGATGGCCTGTTTTACACGCTGGTTGACATGGTTGCCGGTCAATTTCTTTACGGCAAGAAAGCCGCAGGTGAGCTTGACGGACTGGAGGGCTTTGACTTCTCTGCGCCTGCAAAGAGCATTTCAGAGGGCGATATTTCCGTTACCTTTGCCGGTGCCAGCGATGGCGCGACTACGGCGGAGGCGCGATTTGACGCGCTGCTGGATGCCCTGCGCCACCCTGCGGAAAGTACGCTTGCTGCATATCGGAGGCTGAAATGGTGACCGTTGCTTATAAAAAGGCCATTCAGAGCCTTTGGAAAGGCAAGGCCACCATCACTGTGCTGGACGGGGAAACGAACCCTGCCAATGGCCGCACAGAGCCTAAGGAACGTGTGCTTGCCTCTGACCTGCCCTGCCGCATTTCTCACACCTCAGTCAAGAGCACTGAGCCCAGCGAGGAGGCGGCGGTTGTTGCGCAGTCTGTCACGCTGTATATTGCGCCCTCTGTGGAAATCCCAGAGGGCGCAAAAATTACAGTGACACAGAACAACGTCACAAAGGACTATGAGCGCAGCGGCAAGAGCGCCGTGTATTCCTGTCATCAAGAGGTGCCGCTGGAGCTCTTTAAGGAGTGGGCCTGATGACGCAAGGGGGCTTTCAATGTCTGAGATCAATTTTAACAGCATCTATGACGGCGTGAGCCTTGCGCTGCACGCCGCGTTTCCAGATTGCCAGGTGCACGGCGGCGCTGTCAGGCAGGGCCTCAAGCCTGGAGATTTTAACGTTATCATGCCCACCCTCAACCATAGCAAAGAGGTTGGGCAGCGTTTCAAGCGCACACCGGTTGTGGACGTGATCTACTACCTGCCCCGTGACGGCGGCACAGAGGCGCTGCGCGTGGCGCATAAGCTCACGCAGGTATTGCAGAGCATCACCACGCCGCAGGGCGATGTGGTGCACGCAGCGGCCTGTGAGATCAGCACAGACGATAACACCGGCACGCTGCACGCAATGCTCCAGTATCCGCATTTTGGCCGGTACCCGCAGGAGCTTGAAACAATGGAATCCTTGAAAGTTATTGAGGAGGGATAAGCCAATGGCGAAAAACGAAATCCCCGCTGCTGTGTTTTCTAAGCAGCAGCTGGTAGAATCCCGTAAGTATGCCAACCGCAGGGATCTGCTCAAGGCCCTGCTGACGGACGGCAAAACTTACACCATCGCTGAGGTTGATGCAGCGATTGAAAAATTTATGAAAGGTAAGGTGAAATAAATGGCTCTTGGAGGTGGTACCTGGCTGACCCAGAACAAGGTTTTGCCTGGTAGTTATATCAATTTCACCAGCATTGCAAAGGCCTCCGCCACCCTCTCTGACAGAGGCTATGCGGCAGCGCCCTTTGTGCTGAGCTGGGGCCCTGAGGGTGAAATCTTCCCTGTTACGGCGGGTGAGTTCCAGAAGAACAGCAAGATCCTGTTCGGCTATTCCTATGACCATGACAAGCTGCTGTACCTGCGTGAGATTTTCCAGCACGCCACTACGGTTTACTGCTGGAGGCTGGGCAGCGGCGCACAAAAGGCCACCAACGCCTATTGTACGGCAAAATACGGCGGTGTGCGCGGCAATGACCTCAAGACTGTTGTTGCGGCCAGCGTCGATGTGTCGAACGCCTACGACGTGAGCACATATCTGGATGGCGTGTGCGTTGATAAGCAGACCGTTACCGCTGTGACCGGCCTGAAAGACAATGATTTTGTCACATTCAAGACTACGGCCACCCTTACTGTTACGGCTGGTGAGCCGCTTGAGGGCGGCACGGACGTTGCTGCCAACGCCATCATGGGCGATACACACCAAAATTTCCTTGATAAGCTGGAGGCATATGCGTTCAATACGCTTTGCTGCCCGTCTGCTACCAGCACCATCGTCAACCTGTATGCCAACTACACCGAGCGTATGCGTGATGAAGTTGGTGCGAAATTCCAGCTTGTGGCGTGGAAACCGGCCAGCGTTGACTATGAGGGCACTATTGGCGTGTGGAACACGGCAACGCACCCCACGATCAGCGGCGTAGACAGTCATGCCATTGTGTACTGGGCCACCGGCGCACACGCAGGCATTGCGGTCAACAAATCGCTGACCAACTACAAGTATGACGGTGAGCTGGTGCTGGATACCGACTACACCCAGGTTGAGCTTGAGGCAGCGATCAAGGCCGGTAAGTTCATGTTCCACAACGTGAACGGCGTGACCCGCGTGCTTGATGACATCAACACGCTCCTCACCCTCACCGACACTAAGGGCGAGGTGTTCCAGAGCAACCAGACCATGCGCGTCTGCGATCAGATTGCAAATGACATGGCCGTGCTGTTCAACACCCGCTATGTGGGCGTTGTGCCGAATGATGCCGCAGGCCGCGCCTCCCTGTGGGGCGATGCCGTCAAGCTCATCCAGGAGCTTGAGAAGATCCGCGCTGTTGAAAACTTTGACCCTGACACCGTGACCTGTGAGCAGGGCGATAAGAAAAAGGCAGTGCTGCTGACGGTCAACGGCCTCAACGTCATCAACGCTATGGCGCAGCTCTACATGAGCGTGATTATTCAGTAAGGAGGGTATAAGAAATGGCAGATACTGTTTCCATGAACACGAAAGATGCCGTGAGCGCTAACTGGGCTGAGTGCTTTGTGACGCTTGACGGCACCCGCTACTCCATGCTGATGGCCAAAGACTTTGAGGGCAAGGCCTCTATCAATACGAAAGAGGTTTACAAGCTGGGCAACCCCGTCATTGGCCACAAGGCCCAGACGGTTGCCCTGGCGTTCTCCATGACCATCTACAAGTGCACGGAGCTCTTTGATGAGGTGCTGGAGCGGTTTATCAAAACCGGCGTGATGCCCACTTTTGATATTCAGACCAGCAACGATGACCCCGCCACCACGATTGGCCGCAGCACGAAGATCTACAATGACTGCGTGCTGGACGGTGACGTGCTGCTTTCCATGTTCAACTCTGAGGGCGATTTTATTGAGCAGAGCATTGAGGGCTTCTGTGACAGCTTCTCCCGCCCTGAGAAGTACACCAACCCCACCTACATGTAAGGTGACCTGACAAGGAGGAAATTATGAATACACTCGCTGCTTTTATGAAACCGAACGTTGAGCAGGTTGAAAACCACAAGTTTGCCGCCTCACCCCGCTTTAAGGGTGAGGACGGCAAGCCGCTGCTGTGGGAGATCTGCTGCATTCCCGCAGACGAATATGCACGCATCCGCAACTCCTGCATCAAGCAGGTGCCAGTTGCCGGTAAAAAGGGCGCATACACGGCGCAGCTTGACACCTTTGCATTTCAGGTTAAGACCTGCGCACGCTGCACGGTGTTTCCTGATCTGAACAACGCAGAGCTGCAAGGCAGCTGGGGCGTTGTCACCCCGCATGAGCTGCTGGGCAAGATGCTCATTGGCGGTGAGCTGGATGACTATGTTACGGAGGTTTTCAAGGTCAACGGCTTCAAGACTGACAATGAGCTGGTGGATGAGGCAAAAAACTGATAACGGACGGTGACCCTGAGGCCAACTATGCGCATTACTGCCTGCAAAAGTTTGGCTGGGAGCCGTCCAAATTTCTATCACTGCCGCCTCTTGAACGCGCATTTGTGATTGCGTCCATCGACACCCGCATTGAAGCGGAACGCAAGAAAGATGCTGAAATCAAGAGCAAAATGCGGCAGAAAAAGCATTGACGCGCTGCCCCTCACACAAAGAGGGGCAGCAACTTTTTACCCGTGGGAGGTGAAACAGTGGGAACAATCAGATCCCAGATGACCTTAAATGACGGCATGAGCGCGGTGCTCAAGAAAATCACGCGATCCCTTGACACTACGATCTCCGCATTTGAGGAAATGCAGAAAGCCTCCGGCAAATCAATGGACACCAAGCTGCTGAAATCGGCGCACACCATGCTGGCCCAGTGCAATGACGAAATTGACCAAATGGCAGATGAGTATGAGCGCGCACAAAAACAGCAGCAGCGCCTCAATGATTCTATCGACAAGGGCACCGCCTCCGCAGGTGGACTGCTCAAAAAGATTGCTGGCATTGCGGGCGCATATATGAGCCTCAGTGCTGTAAAGGGCCTTGTGACTGACAGCATGGGGCTGGCTGATACGCAGATCGGCGTACAGACCCAGCTCAAGACTGTCACAAGGAACATGGGCACCGGCGATTATTACGATCAAATTCTCCAGAAAGCCTCTGACATCCAAGGCAGAGGAATGTACGGCGATGAAGCAATGATTGCTGGTGCCGGTGAACTTGCTACCTACTTCACGGATGGTGACGCGATCCTGAGCATGATGGACACGCTGACCAACTATGCCGCAGGTATGAGCGGCGGCGGTGAAGTTGACAGCAAGGCCATGACGGACTACGCCACCGGCCTTGGTAAAATCATGGTTGGCAGCTTTGATGCAATGGCCCAGAAAGGCTTTGAGTTCACCGATGTTCAGAAAAAGATCATTGAGGGTACCGCCACCGAAAAGCAGATTGCTGAGGAGCTTGGTGATGAATACGTAAATCTAAGCAACGATATGCAAGCCGCTGCCGTCATCGGCTCTGTCATTGATGAGGGCTGGAGCGGCTTGTATGACGCGATGAGCCAAACCCCTGAGGGGCAAATCATCCAGTTTAAGAACACGCTGGGTGACTTGAAAGAAACTATTGGTGCGGGTTTGTATCCTGCCGTGCTCAATTTCATGTCGCTCTTTCAGGAAAATCTGCCGCAAATTCAGGAATTTGCAGATCTGTTTGTGCAGGGCATTGGCCGCATCATCAACTTTCTTACACAAGCCGCGAACAAGGCGCTTGAATTTGCTTCTACCGTACAGGACAACTGGAGCATCATTGAGCCGATTGTTTTAGGCATTGTGGCGGCGCTGACCGCCTACGCCATCATTTCTGGCATTGTTGCCGCCGTCAACGGCGCTCACGCGCTTTCTGAGGGCGTGAAAGCTGCGGCACAAATGATGGCAACCGGCGCAACCCTCGCTGAAACCGCCGCCCAGCACGGCCTCAACGCCGCGTTGCTGGCCTGCCCCATTACATGGATCGTGGTAGGTGTAATTGCCTTGGTTGCCGCAATCGCTGCCGTATGCAGTTGGATTGCGAAAACCACCGGCATTGCTGCCACAGGGTTTGGGGTTATTACAGGCGGCATCAACGTTGCAATTCAAGCTGTATGGAACGCCATGCTGGTTGTGGCCAACGTCGCAATCGGCATCTGGAACGCGCTAAGCGCCTGCTGCTCCAATATCGGCACCGCGTTCCACAATGTCATTGCAAACGTGCAGGGCTGGTTTTACGGCCTGCTGTCTACCGTTCTGACCGTTGTATCAGGCATCTGCGCGGCGCTGAACAAGCTGCCCTTTGTCAGCTTTGACTATTCTGGCATCACCGCAGCAGCGGAAGAATACGCGGGAAAATCGGCAGAGGCGTATGGCAGCGTTGAGGAATATACCAACGTCGGTGACGCTTTCAAGAGCGGCATGGGCACCTTTGACACGTTCAAGGATGGCTGGGCCTCTGATGCCTTTGCAGCAGGATCTGCATGGGGTGACGGCGTTGCTGATAAGGTGAGTGGCCTGTTTGACTATGAAGCAGGCACCATTGATGATTTTGTGACCGATACCGGCTATGCAATGGACGGTATTGGCAGCGACACCGCCGACATTGCCGACAGTACAGGCGGCATGGCAAAATCTCTTGATGTAAGCAATGAGCAGTTGCAGTATCTGCGCGACATTGCAGAGCGCGATGCCATCAACCGCTTTACCACGGCTGAGGTGAAAATTGACATGACCGGCATGAACAACCGCATTGAGGGCAGCGCAGATCTGGATGGCGTTATCAGCCAGCTCACGGACGGCTTTGCTGAGGCCCTTGTGACGGCGGCAGAGGGGGTGCACGCATGAGCTATACCTGCTATCTGGGCGGCGTAGAAATGCCCACCCCCAGCAAGCTGACCGTCAAGATCAAGAATAAAAACAAGACACTCATCCTGCTCAATCAGGGCGAGATCAACTTCCTGCGCACGGCTGGCCTTACCGAAATCACAGTGCCCTTTACCTTTTCCATGCTGACGGGCCGCAATCCATCCTACTATCTGGGTGTGCTGGAACGCCTCAAGACCGGCAAGAGCACAACGCAATTCATTCTTGTACGTCGATCCCCTGACGGCAAGAGCCTTTTTGACACCAACATGACCGTAAGTGTTGAGGACTACAACATTACAGAAGATGCAAAAGATGGCCTTGATGTAAGCGTTGATGTGAATTTGAAGCAATGGCGAAGCTATGGTGCCAAAACCGTCACCGTTGAGGAGCCTGCCGCCGATACCGGCCAGCAGGTCGTGACGGTTGAAAAAGAGCGCGATGAAAGCACCGCGCCAAGCGCCAAAACCTACACTGTAAAGGCTGGTGACACCCTCTGGGCCATTGCCGCGAAATATTACGGCAATGGCTCTGAATATTCCCAGATTTACAATGCAAACACCGACAAGATCAGCAACCCCAACCTGATCTATGCAGGGCAGGTGTTGACAATTCCATGAGCTATGAGCTGCTGATTCAGCACGGAGGCTCCATCATGCTGCCGCCCGTTGTCGAGGGTGTGACAATCGAGTGGGAGCGGCAGGGGCAACCGGGCAAGCTGACTTTTGAATGCGTCAAGACGGCTGGCCTGAGCTTTCAGGAGGGCGATCCGTGCCGCTTCTCCGTGAATGGAAAGCCGATGTTTTACGGCTTTGTGTTTGAAAAATCCCGTAAGGGCAGCAACCCAAATGTCATTAAGTGCGTTGTTTACGATCAACTGTATTACCTCAAAAATAAAGACACCTATGTTTATGAGAAAAAGACCGCCTGTGACCTGATCCGCATGATTGCAGAGGACTTTCAGCTCAACGTGGGTGATCTGGAGGATACAGGGTACACCATCGCCAGCCGCGTTGAGGACAACCAAACGCTGTTTGACATCATCCAGAACGCACTGGATGAAACCCTCAAGGCAACCGGCAATATGTATGTGCTTTATGATGATGCAGGAAAGATCACCCTCAAAAGCCTTGGCAATATGAAGATCAATATGCTGGTGGATGAGGGCGCTGCTGGTGATTACGATTATACCAGCAGCATCACCAACAACACCTATGACAAGATCAAGCTCAGCTATGAGAACAAAGAAACCGGCAAGCGTGATATTTACATCGCGCAGGACGGCTCCCACATCAATCAATGGGGTGTGCTGCAGTATTACGAAAAGATCAGCAGCACGGATGATGCAAAGGCTATGGCCGACAGCCTGCTTGACCTCTACAACACGAAAACCCGCACACTCAAGATAAAAGATGTGCTGGGGGATGTTCGTGTGCGGGCCGGTACGCTGTTGGTTGTGATGCTGGGGCTTGGTGACATCAATGTTTCAAATTATCTCATGGCTGAGCAGGTAAAGCACACCTTTTATGATGAGCAGCACCTGATGGAAATTAGATTGCGAGGTGGTACATTTGTCGCTTGATGCAACGGCGCTGGTGAAGCTGGTAAAACAGGCAGCGCTTGAGGCAATGAACGCCAACGCGCCCACCCGCATCTGCTTTGGCACGGTGCTGTCACCCTCTCCGCTTGAAATCTCCGTTGACCAAAAGCTGACGCTGAAAAGTGGGCAGCTTATGCTGACCAACAATGTACGAGATTATGAGGTGGAGATGGAAGATCCTCAGCACGGAAAAATCAAGTACAAGGTGTACCTCAAGCTCAAAGCAGGTGAAAAGGTGATCCTGCTGCGCTGCGATGGTGGACAGAAATACGTTGTGCTTGATAGATGGGAGGCCCCGTAATGGCAACACTACCGAAAACCGGCGATGACCTTGATCTCATCGCGTTCGTGATGGAGGAACAGCCCGGATATACCCACAAACTTGAAATTGACCGCAACCGCGTAATTGGTATGACTGATGGCAAGGCAGCGCTGCTGCAGGCCATCTACCTCATTTTGAATGTGGAGCGCTATGCGTTCCCCATTTATTCAAGGCGGTACGGCTCTGAACTGCTTGACCTGATCGGCAAGCCAAAAGATTACGCCATGAGCGAGATCAAGCGCCGCATCACGGAGGCTCTGATGCAGGATGACCGCATCACGGGTGTAGACGATTGGACTTTTGAAACCGGCAGAAAATCGGTGCTTGCGCACTTCACCGTTTACACCATCTATGGCGAGGTTGAGGCCAGTAAGGAGGTTGAAATTTAATCGTGTATGAAAATATGACCTACGAGGCGCTGCTGAAACGCGCTCTGGCCAGAGTTCCCACCGGCATTGACAAGCGCGAGGGATCAATGGTTATGAACGGCGTAGCACCGTCTATGGCCGAAATTGCCCAGCTCTACATCGGGCTGGACTTTGTTTTTACGGCCACATACCTTGCAACCGCACCGCGCGAATATCTCATCAAAAGAGCTGCTGACCGAAACATGGCCCCGTATCCTGCCAGCGCTGCTGTGTTCCGCGCGGAGTTCAATATTGAAGTGCCTGAGGGCACGCGCTTTTCCTGCGAAGATCTCAACTTTGTTGTTACCGGCCCCGCTATTGAGGAAGATCCCCCCGGTGAATGGGTTGCGCAGCGCGTGACCTGTGAAACGGCAGGTGCCGCCGCGAACAGTTACAGCGACACGCTCATCCCCATTGAGTATGTGAACGGGCTGACCCATGCGGAGCTTGTCAGCGTGCTCATCCCCGGCGATGATGATGAGGAAACCGAAGTTTTCAGAAAGCGCGTGCTTGACAGCTTTCACTCGCTTGCGTTCGGCGGCAACCAGGCGGATTATGTCGAAAAAGTGACTGCTATGGACGGCGTGAAAGCCGTTAAGGTGCACCCCGTCTGGAACAGTGATATTGCACCGGCCTCCCTCATTCCTGATGAGGCAACGCAGAGCTGGTATGCCACCGCCGTTGCCAGCATGACCGGCAGTGCAGCAGAATGGCTCAAGGCCGTCTATGCCGCAGCGCTCAACAAAAAGCTGACTGTGGGCGGCACTGTCAAGCTGGTGCTGATGGCATCGAACAACAGCGCACCCACGGAAACGCTGCTTGATGAGGTGCAGACCGCCGTAGACCCCACCCAGAACGCGGGAGAGGGGCTGGGGCTTGCGCCCATCGGCCATGTGGTCAATGTTACCGGCGTAACCCCCGAATCCGTCAGCATCACACTCAACCTGACCTATGCCACCGGCTGGAATTGGGCAGCGGTCAAAAGCTATGTTGAGGCAGTCATTGACGATTATTTTGAGGAGCTGGCCAGCTCATGGGCAACCTCAGATTTTCTCACCGTGCGTATTTCTCAGATTGAGAGCCGCATCCTGTCTGGATGCTCCGCCATGATTACTGACATAGGCGGCACGCAGATCAACGGGAAAGAGGAAAATCTGGTGCTGGGCGCGGACAGCATACCCGTGAGGGGTGATGTAAATGGATAGGCGGCTCATAGAGTATCTGCCGCCTGTTCTGCGCGAGGTGCTTGAGTTCCAGGCCATCAACAATGCCAATGAGCCTGAGATCTCCATTGCGTGGGATGCTCTTGCGCTGCTGCTGGCCAATCAGTTTTTGGACACCGCAACAGAGGCAGGTGTGAAAGTCTGGGAGCGTGAGCTGAATATCTACCCGAAAGACACAGACACCTTAGAGGGCCGCAAGGCACGCATCAAGGCGCTGTGGAATCTGGAGTTGCCGTACACGCTGCCCTGGCTGAAAAACTGGCTCACAAGCATCTGCGGCCCGCAGGGGCATGAGGAAACCATATCTGATTACACCATCAATATCCAGCTTGATTATTCCGTGCTGCCTGATGCAGACAGCCTTGCAGCAGAGATCCTTGACATGCTGCTGACTGTACGGCCCTGCAACATGCGCGTGCTGATGACCGCTTTCTTGCAGGCCTATGCAACTGTGACCTGCGCGGCGTACACAGAATATGAGCAGGCCGTTGAGATATGGCCTGAGCTTGTGCGCGATCTTGAGAGCACCGGCAGCTCTATTGCCGTAGGCGCTCTTGAGTATCACAATACCGTGGAAATTTACCCGCGAGAACAGGAGGACTGAGAAATGGATAACAACTATGGCACCATCATCACCACGGCAGGTGCCGCACTCATTGCCGCAAGCATTCTGGACGGCAGCAAGGTCAATATCAAGGAGGCCGCTGCGGGTGATGGCGGCGGCAGCTACTACCAGCCCACCGTAGGGCAGACCACGCTAAGAAACGAAAAGTGGCGCGGCGATGTTGCAAGCGCAGAGATCAGCACCAGCACGGCCAACATGATTGATGTGAAAATCGTAATCCCTGACAGCGTGGGCGGCTTTACCGTCAGAGAAATCGGCCTTTTCGATGATGACGGCACACTGGTTGCGATCTGCAACACGCCTGACACAGAAAAGGTTGCGATCTCTGGCGGCGTGTCCGGCAAGCTCACAATGGTTATGCACATTGTGGTTGCGGATGCCTCTGTTGTCAGCTTCACGATCACACCGGCGCTGGATACCGTGAGCCACGCAGAAATGGACGCTGAATTTTCTGAGCACAACACCTCCAGCTCTGCGCACTCTGACATCCGTGTGCTGGCGCTCAATTCGATGCAGCAGGGCGATGCCTACACCAAAGCGCAGAGCGATCAGCTCCGCGCCGATGCCATTGACAGCCACAACACAGATGATGAGGCCCATGCGGATATCCGCGTCAGCATCACCGGCCTTGACAGCCGCCTGAAAACGCTTGAATTGAAGTACGGCCAGAGCGTGACCGGCAACAGCTTTGAGGTTACTTTTGTCACGCTTGACGGCGTGACTGTCACCGGCATCTGGAATGAAAAAATGGCGCGTATTGAGTTTTAACGGGAGGTGCAGATATGCGTAGAGGCACAAATCCGCTGCTGACCTTTGAGCTGCCTGAGCCTATCACCATCTCCGCGCTGTTTGTTACATTTCAGCAGTGCAGGCGCACCGTACTTGAAAAGAGCCTTGCGGATGTTTCCTATGACAAAGAAACCGGCGTGATCAGCCTGCCGCTGACGCAAGAGGATACGCTGGTTTTTGATGACAAGGAGCCACTGTGGGTGCAGCTCCGCTTGCGTGACAACCTGGATAATTCTGTTGCCAGTGACCCCATCCGCGTTGACGTAGGCGAGATTTTCAAGGACGGGGTGATTTAATGGCGTATGCTGTCAGCTTCAATCAGAGCAGGCAAACCATTCAAGTAAGGCTTTCCACGGGCGGTATTCTCAAAGCCAGCTTTGGCAGCGTGCAGTATGTGAACACTGGCAAACAGGGCATTGACGGCACGACTTTTTACCCCTCTGTTGAGGGTGAGGACTGCACGCTCAGCTGGACGAATGACGGAAACAAGCCAAACCCCGCGCCAGTCAATCTGCGCGGCAGGCAGGGGCCCCAGGGCGTGCCCGGCTCTGATGCCTCTGTTGTACCGCTCACCAATCTTGAGCTTGAAAAACTACTTGTATAGGAGGAAAAAACAGCATGGCAACTGAAAAGAAGACGCTTGATGAAAATGGCGTGCTTTACCTGTGGGGCAAGATCAAGGCGCTCATCACAAGCAAGCTGCCCACAAAAACATCACAGCTCACGAATGACAGCGGCTTTATCACCACCGCCGACATTCCTGAGGGCGCGGCGGCATCCACCACCACGCCGAAAATGGATGGTACCGCTGCCGTTGGCTCTGAGCTGGCTTTTGCACGCGGCGATCATGTACACCCGTCTGACACAAACAAGGTGGACAAGGTTGCTGGCAAGGGCCTGAGCAGCAACGATTACACCGCCGCAGACAAGGAAAAGCTGGACGGCGTTGAGGCAGGCGCGAACAAGTACACCCTGCCTGATGCCACCGGCGCTGTCAAGGGCGGCGTGACTGTTGGCACGAACATTGACGTGACGGGCGGCAAGATCTCCGTGAAGAACGGCACCGCCTCACAGAAAGGCGTTGTGCAGCTTTCTACCGCCGTTGACGATACCAGCACCACAAAGGCGGCAACTCCCAGCGCCGTAAAGCAGGCCTATGACCTTGCCAACGGCAAGCAGAGCCCTGCCACCTCTCTTGCAGGCTATGGCATTACCGATGCCTATACCAAAGACCAGGTGGACGGCCTTGTTTCCAGCGCCCTGCACTACAAGGGCTCCAAAGACACCTACGCTGAGCTGCCCGCGGAGGGCAACAAGGTTGGCGATGTGTGGAACATCGTAAACGCAGACACCGCGCACGATGTAAAGGCCGGTGACAACGTTGCATGGAATGGTGAGGGCTGGGATGTGCTGGCAGGCACCTGTGATATGTCGGCCTACATGCTGGAGAGCAATCTGGTGCCGATCACAAACGCTGAGCTTGACACCATCTGCGTGTAAAGGAGGTGTTTCCCCGTGCGTGACCCATACCTGGATAAGCCGCAGGTTGCACGGTTTTGGGGCAAGATCAAATCCGTACTGTTTACGCCGCTGAGTGAACGTGTGACAACCCATGAGAACACAACAGACGCGATGGAAACAAGAATGGACACCCTAGAATCCCGCTTAGATCAGATTGAGCTCAAATACTTTCACAACATCGTTGGCATTTCCTATAACGTCACCTTTACCTCTCTCAGCGGCCTCAAGGTGACCGGCGTATGGAATGCCACCGCAGGGAGGCTTGAGTTCTGATGCCCAATTATGACATCATCCCGCTTGCCACTGATCTGCTGGACTACACCATTCAGCGCGTCAGGGCAAAGGAGCCTGAGTACCGGCACACGCAGGTATATGTGATGGAAAACGGGCAGCTTGTGGCCAGACAGCTCTATGAAAAGATCAAGGATGACGGCAAGCCGCATTTTCCAAAATCACAGACGTTTCACCTGTGCGCCCTGATGCAGAATTGCGCCGCAACCATTCTGGAAAAGTGCATTTCTGCGGATGGGCGTTTCTTTGAAACGGACTATGATAAGCGCCTGCGCGATCTTGACCAGGCCATTGTGAGCTGTGACACGCTGCTCCAGTACATCAACCTGAGCTTTAAGAAAAAGTACATCACCGGCGATCAATGCCATTATTGGGCTGAGCTTGTGCGGCCCGTCAAGCAGAAAGCCAGCAACTGGCGGCGCTCAGACGGCAACCGCGCTGCTGCGCTCAGAGAGGCAAAGGCCGCACAGGAGCTGGCCAAAATGAGCCAGATGGCCCTGCAAATTGCTGAGGCCGTGCGCCACACCTAAAAGGATGTAACGGCCAAGAGCCGCTATATTTGGGTACAGCCTGTATTTTTTCCTGCCTCACCCCGAACACGAACAACACCAATAACGTGCACTACTTGAACACCAATGGCAATGTCAACAACAACAACTATAACAATTCTAACGGCTCCCGCCCCGCTCTGGTGGTAAGGCTTGACTGAGTAGGCCCAAAGCCCAAAACAACGCCATCCATCACATCAAAGGAGGCTGTATCCAACCTTGTGCAAGCAAGGTAAACACATTGCGCTGATGCACCCCGCCCAGCTTGAATGGGTGGGGTGCTGTCGATCCTGTCGTGTGGCATCGAAACGGCGTATGAGGAGAGGCTGGCCAGCTACAGGAAATCCGGCAGGAGGCCAACCGTTTGTATGAATTTTTCTGAAATCTGCACCTTTGCTGTTCTTTATGCGGCATATCTTGCCGCCCGTCGCGGCAAGCGTTCCCGCGCGGCCACAGCACACTATGAGGTGCATCTGCTGGAGAACATCGTTAATCTTGTCTACATCCTGCAAACGAAGATTTACAGGCCCGGTGTTTTCCGCGTGTTTTACGTCTATGAGCCAAAGAAAAGACTGGTGCAGGCACCGGCCTTTGTCGATAAAGTTGTGCAGCACGCGCTGGTGGACAATCTGCTCTATGAGCGCATCACCCGCAGCTTTATTTTGGACAACTACGCATCCCAGAAAAACAAGGGTATGCACTTTGGCTTTGACCGGCTCAAATACTTTCTCACCGATTACTACCGCAAGCAGCACACCGCTGAGGGCTGGATCTTGAAAGCCGATGTGCGGCACTTCTTTGCAAGCATAGACCATGACAAGCTCAAGGAAAAGCTGAAACGGCTGGAACTTGAGCCTGTTGTTTATGACCTGCTGTGCATTTACATTGACTGCTCAGACGGCCTGCCGCTGGGCTATCAGACCTCTCAGCTTTTCGCCCTGCTTTATCTGGACGAATTTGACCACTTTGTAAAAGAACGGTTGCACATTCGTTACTACGGCAGATACATGGATGACTTTTTCCTGATCTGCCCAGATAAAGCGTACCTGCAATATTGCCTCAAGGAAATCAGAGCTTTCATGGCCACGCTGGGCCTTGAGCTAAACGAGAAAACGCAGATCTTCCCGCTCAGAAACGGTATTGATTTTCTTGGCTTTCACACCTACCTCACCGAAAGCGGCAAGGTGATCCGCAAGCTGCGCCACAGCAGCATCAAGCGTATGCGCGCAAAACTACGGTACTGGGAAAAGGCGTACCCGCAGGGCCTTGTAACCCGCGAGGCAATACTGCAATCTTGGCAGGCATGGGATGCTCATGCCGCACACGGCAACACTTGGGCCTTGCGTCAGCAGATCAAGGCCCGTGTTCAAAACATTCTAAAGGAGGATTTTTAATGGCCAGCACAAAACTTGCCAACAAAGCGGTTGGCAGCATTATCAAGCTGAAAGAGAGCGGCACGCTGGTAGAGTTCTACGTTGCCAAGCACGACTATGAAAATGGTTTGAACGGCAACGGGCGCACGCTGATTGTGCGCAAGGATTGCTATGATATGCGCGTTTTCAGTAACAGCAACAACGCCTATGCAAACAGCGCCTTGGATTCTTGGCTCTGCAACACCTACCTCAAGCTGCTGGACGCTGACATTCAGGCCGCAATCGGCACGACAAAATTCTACTACACCCCCGGCAATGGCAACACCACCGTAACCACGCTGCAGCGCGCGGTGTTCCAGCTTTCCCTTACCGAGTTGGGCAAAACCGCAAGCTATGCAAACACGGAGGGATCTGCGCTGCCGATTGCAAGCACGCTGCAGATTGCGTACCGCAACGGCTCTGCGGTTGCCCAGTGGACGCGCACCCCGTACGCGGGCAGCACCAATTACGTGCACTGCTTGAGCACCGATGGCTATGTCAGCAGCAACCGCTATAACTATTCTGTCGGCTCCCGCCCCGCTTTCACTCTCCCCTCCACCCTCTCTGTCAGCGATGATGGCTCTGTGTCCGTCAACTCTGCACCGACGATCACAAGCGCCACGGCCAACGGCAGCAATCTGGGCCTCAAGAACGAGGGCTTTAATTTCAGCTACACCGTTGCTGATGCTGACGGTGATGCCGTGACCGTCAAAGAATACCTTGACAACGTGCTCCAGCGCACCTACACCGCCACGCTGAATCAGGCTGTGAATTTCCAAGCCGTCACCGCCGCCAATTTCCAGAAAGTGCTCAACGGCACGCACACGCTCAAGGTGGTTGCCAACGACGGCAAGGAGGACAGCGCCGCCTACACCGTTACTTTCACAAAGAAAGTGACCAAGGCCACCGTGACGCTTGCCACGGCCCTCAGCGCTGATGATGCCATTACCGTAATGATTATGAACATCGTAGGCTACCTGCCCTCTGACGCGGCGCTGGAGGTGCTTGTGACCAACAATGCGAACGACACCAGCCCCGTGTGGGAAGATGCCACCGCTGACGTAAAGGCAGGCACCAACCACGTTTTCACCAACCAAACCGCTGCCAACGGTTTTGCGTTCAACTTTAAGCTGTCGGTTGAGCGCGGCTCCAGCGACACAGGCGGCTATATTTCCAATATCGGAGGTGCATTTGAATGAGCGTTACCTATTCTGGCGGCAGCTTGAAAGAGCTGCACAAGCGCAAGAAATCCATTGAGGATCTGACCAAGGAGAACGACAAGCTGAAAGAACGGCTGCAGGCGGCTGAGGATGACCTGACCAATACGCAGGTTGCCCTCTGCGATGTTTATGAGCTGATTGCGGGAGGTGCTGTCAATGGCTAAGGTGTATGCCGCGCTCATCCGTAAGGGCCTGAAAACCCTTGATGACGTACCGGCAAATTTGCGTGAAGAAGTTGCCGCGCTGCTGGAGGCTGATGCACAATGAGTGCCCTGCGGCAGTGGCTGCTTTCCATATTGCTGAGAAAGGAGGTGCAGATCATGGCGATTGTTTATGCTACCCTTATCATCAAGGGCCGCAAGACGATGGATCAGGTACCCGCTCTGTTGAAAGAGCAGGTTGCCCAGATCCTGGCTGATCTGGAGGTGGAGATCTGATCCACCGGCACTGTGCGGAGGGGCACGCCTGCATGACGGGCGTGCCCCTTTACTTTCAAAACAATCTGGAGGGTGTATTATGACCGTTGAGCTTTCCGTAGGGGGCCTTGCAATGCTGCTGGGCCTGCCTACGGCAGTGACCGCGTTTTGTTCCTGGCTGCTCCAGCGCCGCATCACAAAGCATGATGCAGCATTGGACAAGCGTGAAAAGGCGCGTGAGAAAAATGAAGTGCTGCTGATCCGCAGCACCGGCGCGGCCATCGCGCTGGGCGAGGCCACCGCAGAGGCCCTGAAAAACGGGCACTGCAACAGTGAAATGGAGGCCGCGCTGGAATACGCACGCAAGGTGAAGCACGAACAAAAAGACTTTTTGACAGAGCAGAGCGTTGCTGCTTTGTACTGAGAGGTGTGATGGATGGAGTTTTCAAAGAAAATGCTTGTGCTGCACATCTTCCTCTCCATCCTCCTGTGCATCATCACAGTAGTTGGTACCCTGACTGACCACGATGTTACAGCCATTGCGGTGCTGGCAGGCACTTCATTTGTGACGGATGGCGCGTGGGGAGGCTTTTACTACTGGAAAAGCAAAAACGAAAACAGGGCAAAGTATGCCCAGCGCTTTCTCAGGCAGTTTGCGGACAAGTACGGCGCTGATGTGGCGCTCCGTGCTGCTGAGATCGTGCTGAAAGACTGAGAAAGGAGCTTTTTACATGGCAAAATGCTATGCCTCTAAGGTGCTTGCGGTTGCGGTTGGTGAGCTGGGCTATAAGGAAAAGGCCACTAACACCAGCTTGCAGGACAAGACCGCAAACGCAGGAAAGAACAACTACACAAAATATGCCAATGACTTTGATACCAAATATGCAGGCTTTTACAATGGTAAGAAAAACGGCTTTGCATGGTGTGATATGTTCGTTGACTGGTGCTTTGTCACAGCCTTTGGCGTAACGGACGCGCTCAGGCTGCTGTGCCAGCCTAAGGCATCCTGCGGCGCAGGCTGCACCTATTCCCTGAAATACTACAAAGACAAGGGGCAGCTGCACACCAAAGACCCCAAAGCCGGTGACCAGATCTTTTTTGGCACCTCTCAGACCAACGTGGAGCACACCGGTATTGTTGAGCGTGTTGACAGCAAGAACGTCTACACGATTGAGGGCAACACCTCTGATATGTGCGCACGGCGCACCTACACGCTGAGCAACCCACGCATTGTCGGTTACGGCAGGCCTGCGTATGACGCTGAGAGCGGCAGCACAGAGCCTCCGAAGCAGGAGGGGGCATCCCAGCCCGCCCAGAATGCAAGCGGCGCACAGGGGCTTTCTGTGGGCGATGTGGTGACCTTTACCGGCACGAAACACTTTGTAAGCTCTGTTGCCGTCAACGGCAAGGCTTGCAAGCCTGGCAAGGCGAAGATCACCGCCATTGCGAAAAACGGCAAGCACCCGTACCATCTTGTGCGCAGCACCGGCAGCGCCTCCACCGTTTATGGCTGGGTGGACGCTGCTGACGTACAGACTGACGCGCCTGCTATCATCAAGGGCAGCAAGGTCAAAGTGGCAAAGGGAGCAAAGACCTACACGGGCGGCTCTCTGGCATCGTTCGTCTACAGCACGGTTTACAACGTCATGCAGATTGACGGTGACCGCGTTGTGATTGGGCTGGGCAGTACCGTCACTGCTGCCGTCAACATCAAGGATCTCACTCTGGCGTGAGAGAAAGAGAGGCTTTCCATGACTTTTGACATTACCAATGTGATTGAGGCGTTTTTTGCGCTTCTTACCGTCTGCATCACCACCTTTGTCATCCCGTACATCAAGAGCCGCACCAGCGCCCAGCAGCAGGCAGAGCTTGCCGCATGGGTAAAGATTGCGGTTGCCGCTGCTGAACAGATTTATACCGGCTCTGGGCGCGGCCAGGAGAAAAAGGCCTATGTGCTGCAATGGCTGACCAGCCACGGCATCACGGTTGATGAGAGCAAGATTGATGCAATGATTGAATCCGCAGTGTATGCGCTGAAAAATGGGTAAAGGAAAACGGGAGAGGGCCGCGTGCTCTCTCCCTCACTTTATGGAGATTAAGCATGAATAGATGGGGCAGCTGCAATTTTGAGCAGCTTTTGAAACTTCGTGACAACATCAACAAGCTCCAGAGCGCAGATATGGATGCCTTTTGCCGTGAAGTGTCTAAGGAGTTGGCCCGTAAACTTTTGCGTCTGGTCATTCCGCGCACACCTGTTGGTATCTATAAAAACGGAACCTATACTTGTGCTATGGGCTTTACTCATCACGGGCACAATGTATCAGGCAAAAATGGCGGCACCCTACGGCGGGGCTGGACTGCAAAATCAGAACAGGAGGCAGCTGGTGGAGGAGGGAACGGATTAGGGCGGGCCAGCGCATATGCAAACGCGCTGCCTGTGTCCAAAGTTGGCCATGATTATATTATTGAGCTTATAAACCCTGTAAGCTATGCCAGCTATGTAGAGCTTGGCCATCGAACACCAAACGGCGGGTGGGTGCCTGGGCACTACTTTCTTAAAGCGTCTGAAAATGACCTTGAAAAACTTGCACCGGCTGCAATAGAACGAAAACTGGAAAAACAGCTGAAAAGTGTCTTTAATGTATAGCAAGAAATGCTGGAGAGGGGCTAACCCTCTCCAGCATTCTACTCTCCTATGAGTTGTTGTACTTCTTTAAGATATTCATTGTATGCATCTTCAACGGGCAAAAAATCCGCGTTGTATTCTTGCAATTTATTCAAAAACGCTTCCAGCCTACGGCGTTGGCCTGCCACTGTTTTCAAACGCATCGCGGCAGTTGTTTCTTTTTCATAAATACGATCAAGAAAATCCAACATGAGCGCATTCCTTGCAGATAGCGCGCTCTCACAGGCCTTGACAGTCTGACGGTTGATCTTACATCCCGCTTGTTTAGCTTGCAACAGAGTATATGCGCACCGTGTGGTGAGTTGCAAGCGGCTGAAAAATGTACTGAAATCATAAGTCTGCTGGCACAACTGAAAACTCTCCGCCAGTATGCGGGCATCGTTACCTGCCTGCACGGGAGTGTAATGCTTTCGCATATCTCTCAGTGTTTCCGCAGGCACTTCCTGTGGCGTGAAAGAGATGCTGACGTTCCCTAAAAACTGATCTGCACTACCAGATACATAGGTTTTCTTTCTGGGAAACAGCAGCAGCGCCGTCAGACCTGCAAAGAGCACGGCCATAAACACGAAAACCTCAACCGGCTTTTCTGTAAAGATCAGCACAACAAATGTGACAGTGAAGATTGCGCAGACAATGCCAGCCGCCACTCTGAGCACGGTGCTGATTTTCTCAAGAGCTTTTTTCATGTTGCCCTCCCGAATTGTTATTATATTCTTGACTTTTCCTATTTTATTATTACATCCATGTCGAATTGTGTCAAGTGGTGGAGCCTTAAAGATAATGACTAATCAGACGGGTAACCTATAATTTTTATGTGAGGAGGCGGTGACAGTGATAGCAGAAAAGATCAAGCTGCTGCGCGATGAGCGCGGCTGGACGCAGGCAGAGCTTGCGCGGCGGTTGAGCATCACCCGCAACGGCGTTAATTCATGGGAGCAGGGCCTGAGCACGCCATCACCGGCCTGCCCGGTTGACCTTGCCAGAGTTTTCTCTGTGTCTACAGATTACCTGCTGGGCGTTGATGCCACGGCAACCGTAAATGTTGCAGGCCTGAGTGAAAAGGACGTTGCTGTGCTTGCAGCTCTTGCCGAACGCCTCAGAGCACATGGAGAGTAAAAAAGCGGCTCATTTTTCGGTGAGCCGCCTATTTTTATCTTGACATCATACAACAAATGATGTATGATGTAGGTGCATTAAAGGAGGTGCTGCTCTATGACAGGCTCAAAATTACAAACAGTGCGGCTTGCCAATGGCCTATCACAGTCACAGCTTGCGGCAGCGGCTGGCATCAACAACCGTGTGCTGCAAAACTATGAGCAAGGCGTGCGCGATCTCAGCGGCGCAAAGCTGGCCACATTGCTTAAAATATGCCTTGCACTCAACTGCAAGCTGGGAGATATTCTCCCTGACGGTGAAACTACAGCGCTGCTTGAGCTGTATGCACAATAAATCATGGACTGCGTAGCGGGGTGTGAACAACACCCCGCTTATTTTATTTCAGGAGGCTGCTATGAATAGTAAAGGCTTTTCACACATCACCTGGGAGGACAGGCTGACCCTTGACCGGATGCTGCGCATCGGCACGCCGGTTGCAAAAATCGCAGAGGCGCTGGGCAAATGCAAAAAGACCATTTACAACGAGATCAAGCGCGGCATGTGCTTGCAGCAGAATTATGACTACACCTTTGAGGAGCGCTACTGCCCAGAGGTTGCAGATCAGAAATACAGGGAAAACCTGCTTGCAAAGGGCCCTGATCTCAAGATTGGCCATGACCACGCCTTTGCAGGGTACGTTGAGGAGAAAATTGTAAAGGAGCACTATTCACCTGGCGCAGCGCTGGCAGAGATCAGGGAGAAAGGCTTGGCCTTTGACACCAATATCTGTGAGAGCACCCTGTATAACTACATTTACCGTGGTGATGTGTTTCTGACCCTCAGCCCTGAGCACCTGCACGAAAAAGGCCGCAGGCATTATGAAAAGACCGCAGGCGAACAGAAGCGCTCTGCCAACGCTGCCAAAGGCCCCCGCATTGACAAGCGTGATGAGGAGATCAATGAACGCACCACTTTTGGAAACTGGGAAATGGATTCTGTTATGGGCTGCGTGGAATCCCACCGCGCATTGCTTGTACTGACGGAACGGCTGACCCGTGAGGGGCTTTTGATGCTGCTGCCCGATCACACCGCCTCCAGCGTTGTGCGTGCGCTCAATAGTCTGGAGCGGCGCTATGGCGCAGACTTCTACAAGATTTTCAAGACGATCACGGTTGATAATGGCTGCGAGTTCCAGGACTATGACGGCATGGAAAAGGCAAAGCGCAGAAAGGGCAAGCGCACCACCGTCTATTACTGCCATGCCTACTCCCCGCATGAGCGCGGCAGCAATGAGAATATGAACAGGCTCATTCGGCGCTTTTTCCCGAAAGGCACCAATCTTGATGAGGTGACCATTGCAGAGGTGCAAGCCGCACAGGACTGGATCAACAACTACCCGCGCAAGGTGCTGGGCTGGAAATCTGCGCAGGCCCTCTTTACAGCGCAAGTCAGCTGAGCAGACTTGTACATAAACTGCCGCTGATCTTCTGTGCGGCGGCTCACCCGCAGATGGGCTGACATGCCCACCTGTGCTTTGCTGTGCCCAAAAACCGGCTTTACAGGGCAAAAAGGAGGGTGCTGGCCATGCCAGCATCCCTGCATTATAGCTCACTCAAAAAATTTTTCACCTTTTTTGCAATTTATTCTTGACATTTTGCCATTTTGTATAAATTTTAGCCATAATGACGAAAGTATGAAAAAGGCCGGTGTGAGGTCAGAAAACGTCCGTCCGCCCTGTTTGCAACACAAGATTTCCTCCGTCAAAAGTCCTGCCGATGCTTCCACGCCGCAAAAACACCGCGCTGCCTGCGCTCTGTTAAGGGATCTGCCTTTCCACCAATGCCGCAGGAGCATTCCGGTAAAATTCATTCAGATAATGCTTGACAACGCGCACTGCTGCTGGGACTGGTGCTGCTTCT
>Ga0129314_1000396_pt1 | contig 47039 bp, 50 predicted proteins | sample O1111metagenome_FD_94431 | JGI IMG/M metagenome (GOLD analysis project Ga0129314, IMG submission 94431) | Orangutan individual fecal microbial communities from fecal samples from Wisconsin, USA - O1111 metagenome | ecosystem: Host-associated > Mammals > Digestive system > Large intestine > Fecal... | reverse complement strand
TGATGCCGATGCTGCCGCCCGATTCCGCGCGGCCCTCCGCCTTCGGCGCGGATATTCTGCCGCTGCCCGGACTCAAACGGGAGGTGCGCCATGTCTGATGCGAAAACCTTTCCCTCTCTGGCGGGAATCTTCTGCGACGTGGCCGCCTGCCGCACCCTTTACCGCCTTTTCGACCGTCCGCCGGAGGGCGGAGCGCCGGGAACCGGTTTGATTCCCTGGCTGCTGCTCACCCTTGCCGTTTACGGGGCAGACCGGATTTTCCTGCGCAGGGCGCGGGTTCTCCCTGCGGTGGTGGCCTTTCACATTCTTCTGCTTGGCGGGCACACCGCGGTGCTACTGCTCTTCTTCTCCGACTTGCAGGGCTTTGCCGCCTATCTGATGGCGGGCCTGATGATCCTTTTCACCGGAGGAAGGGCCTGCGCGCGCTGCTTCACCCCGCCGACCGCCATGCACAGCATCCGCCAGCTCGAGGCCTGCGTCGCCATTCTGCTGGCCGCCGTCTGGTTTCATTCTCTGGTCGCCCTCGATTCCTCGGTCTGCCTGCCGATTGCCGCCGCGGTCGGAATTGCCTTTTCCGCGCTGATCGCCCAGCGGCTTGAAGGCGCGCGGGGCGCCTCCTCCGGCAGCGCCCCCTCCGGACTTGTCACCCTCGGACTCGTCCTGCTCGCGCTGTCCGTCGTCATGCTGCTCTTTATGCTCTTTGTATCGGCGCCCGTCGGGGAAGGCGTGCTTTGGCTCTGGCACGCCGGAACCGCAGCTGCCCGCCGGATGCTCGGCCTGCTCTATCGGCTGCTGGCCTGGCTCGCCTCCCTCCTGCCCGACCCCGGGCCGGGCGAAGAGCCTTACCTTGAGCCGTACACTTTTGAACTGCCCGAGCCCGAGGAGGAGACGGAGGCGGACCCGCTGGTCGGCGCGGTGATGGCCGGGCTGCTCATCTGCGGAGTTGTTCTGCTGCTGATCCGGCTGCTGTGGAGGCTGCGCGCCCTGCGGGTCGGCGGCTCGCAGCGGCGCGGAAGCTCGCGGCAGGCCGTCACCCGCAGCCGTCCCCGCCTGCTCACCCTGCTGCGCAGGGCGTTTTCCGCTCTCCGGCATCGGATTCGGCTTGCGTTTGTGCAGTTTTGCCGCCGAAACACCCCCGCCGGCGTCTGTGCCGCTATCGAGCGACATGGGCGTCTGCTCGGCGCGGGGCGCGGCCGGGGAGAAACCCACTGCGCCTACCTGCGGCGGATCGCCCGGCTGACCTCCGGACAGGACCCCGGCCTGCCCGCCGAGCTGGAACGTCTGGCGGAGCTGCTGGAACGCGGCTTCTACGGCGGCGAACCGATGCCCGCCCTTGCGGGAAAAACGGCGCGCGGCCTGCGCCGCCGCGCCTTTCTTGCGCTGCGGCGCAGGCTGCTGCCCGATGCGGACACCCTTTCCCGAATCAAGCGGCGTCTCCCCACCGGATGGAGCCGCTGACCCCTTCCGCGCCCGGTGCTTTGCATCGGGCGCGGTTCTCTTTTTTCCGGCAAAGTCCGCCGGAGTTGACCGTTTGTTCATCTTTACTCCTTGTCTTTTGCGCAAAAAACAGCTAATATTAGAAAAGAATGGAATAAAACCAGTGAATTAGCCCCACTGATTCTGTAGGCCGGTTTCTACCGTCGGAAGGGAGAATGACAATGAGAACAAACAAGCTGCTGCGCGCGGGCGGCGCGCTGACTCTGGCCGTTTCGATGGCCCTTTTCTCCGCCGTTTCCGCCGCTGGCGCGAGCGATGACGATCTCGATTACTACGTCGGCGGCATCTCGGAAAACGGCTATCTCGTCGATGACGACGACAACTACATCGACTTTGACGAGGCGGTATGCGGCCCCGCCGCGGATTCCGACCTGCGGGTCCCCTACGGCAAGACGATCTACTTCCCGCTGCTCAACGATGGGACGAGCGGGGATCTCGACCGGCTCTACGAGGACTGGCAAAAGGCGGAGCAGGAGCTCGCCGATGCCGGGGAATTGCTTGAGGCGCTCGAGCAGGAGGTGCTCGACGCCCGCGAAGCCCTCAACCAGCAGGCCGCAGGCTCCGGGAACACCAGTGCCGAGGCGCGGAAGGCCGAGGCCGCCATCGAACTGCTCGGGGATATGCTGCGCTTCCGCAAGAGGCTTGACGGCTGGAGCGCGGATTCCCAGCTCGATTCCGGCAGCCTGCGTTCCCTGCTTGAGGGCTGCTCGGACGAGCTTTCCGCCGACTTCGGGATTTCCCTTGCGTGGGATGCTTCGCAGGAGCAGATCAGCGGCGAAATCAACCGCCAGCAGCGCATTGTGGACAACGCCTCCTCCTCGGAACAGTCCGGCACCGCGGCCTATGAAAACTGGCGGAATGCCGTTGCCCGGCGCGACGCGCAGATGAAGGCGGCCGAACAGGCTGAAAAGGACGCCCGCGAGGCCGAACAGGCCTACCTTGATTCCACAGGGGGCGGGGACGGATATCCCTTCGTGCATGAGAGCCAGGCGGTGCGCCATATCAAAATCAAGACCGACTGGGACGAGGGGAAATCCCACATCGACAGCCTTTCCATCACCAAAAAGCGCTGCAAGAACAGTCCCTATGCCGCGGAATCCGGAGCAAAGCGGTACGCCTATTTTCTCGCCATCGAAATCAGGGACCGGGACAGCACCAGCACCTCCGTCAAGGATGTTTCCGGCACCGTCAAGCTGAAAAAGACCTCCGGTTCCCACCGGTTCGACTATGACGACGTACAGGCGGATCTCGATTTTGAGATCGGCTTCAACCCGCCGGAGGATTCCAATGTCATCCCAATCGACCCCGCCCTCTTTGAGCCGGATGAGGATTTTGACGAGGACACCGACGAGGAATTCGAATTTGAGGCGGATGACGACAGCTACTACGTCGCCAACACCAAAAACCAGAAGAAAATCGTGCTGGGACTCGACACCGACTACGATGATGAAATCGGGGACCGCTATGAATACGCCAACCTGAGCTTCTGGAACGGGAACGGCGCTTCCTTCAGCCGTTCGGGGTATCTCTATCTCTGCGCCGACGAGGACGATTACCTCTACGCGATCGACGATGACGGAGATCTCAAGCTGCTTCATCCCGACTACGACCATTATGAGGACTGCTTCGTTATCCGCACCCGCACGCTCGGACGGTATGTCGCTTCCGACCGCAGGCTGAAGGAGGTTTCATCCACCACCGAGGACGACGATCCGGACATCACCGTCATCTACGACGTCAACACCGGGGTCAATTACAATCCGGCGACCGGCGGCTACGGCGCGGACGACGATGAGCTGTGGAACACCCCTGTCCCTGCCGATACCACCGTGTTTTCGAATGTCCTGACCCGGGACGGCATGCTGGCCAAGCCGGAATCCACGCCGGAGGCGTCTGTCCCGGCGCCGCCGGCGCAACAGGAAGTCTCCGCAGCCGCCGCCGCCCTGACCGCGGAGAGTCCCCTCGCGCCGCCTTCCCCGGCCCTCCCCGCCGAAACGGAGAAAGCTCCGATGGGCCGCAACACCCTGATTCTGCTCTGCGTCCTCGCGGCGGAGGCCGCCGTCGCACTGACCTCGCTGGTCTGCTATTTTGCGATCTTCCGCCGGAGACACGGCTGACCGCCGGAACGCGGCTTTCGCTCCCGGCGCCTCAGGCCGACCGTTCACCCCGCCATATCAGGAGGATATTATGAAAAAAACGATGCTGTCGATTCTGCTGGCCGCCCAGCTTGTCGTCTCTCTTGCGGCGACCGGCTTTGCCGCGACCGATCAGGTCACCTATCACATCGGTTCCATCAGCCCGGTGGGCTGCCTGCTCGACGACGACACCAACCGGGTCGATTTTCAGGATTCGGCCGGCGGGCCCACGCGTGTCCGGTATGGTGAAACCGTCTACTTTCCTCTGCTCAACAATCAGGCCGCCGCCGGGACGAGCGAGGAACAGCTTCTCACCCGCTCGTCGCGCCTGGCCGATGAGCTGGAACAGGAGAACGCCTATCTTGATTCCCTGCGTTCGGATCTCGAAACCGCGCGGCGCAATCTGGAAAACGCGCTCAACGCCGCGGTTCTGTCGAAGGATATCCTTGCGGCCGACCTTGAAGGGCTGATTGCCGCCATCGATGCCGAAACGGTCGGCGCCGAGCAGCGCGAGGCGGAAATCGCCTCTCTGCGGCAGGACCTGACGGAGCAGCAGGCCTATCTTGATTCGGCGATTGAGCTGGATTCCGCCGCGGATGCGGCGCTCGAGGAAATCCGCGCCGGGATCAGGCTTGCGGAGCAGGAGCTGGAGGCTCTCCGGAGCCTTGTCCCGCCGGTTCGGGAGCGCGGCTCTCTGGAAGAACGCCGCGAGGAGCTTCTCGCCGCCATTCAGGACAGCGGCGACCTTCTTACCGACGCCGAGGCGGCGATGTCGGACCCGCTTGAGACGACCGCGGCTCTGATCGAGACGCGCGGCGGCCTCACCGGGCGGATTGACGGGCTGAAGGAGCAGATCAGCGGGATTCTCGACGGCCTGCTGCCGGGAAGCCTCACCGCCGAAAATGACAGCGGCGTTTATCAGCCCTATCTCGACGCACGCCAGGAATACCGCGGCCGTCCCGATGCGGTCCGGCTCGACTCGGGGGCCGAGGATTATCTCGACGATCCGTCTCCCGATCCCGACGGTTATCCCGAAGTGGTGGTCCGCTACGGCGAGGCGGTCCGGGAGCTTCTGGCCGTTTATCAGGGCGCTTCGGGTGCCGGAAGCGACGGGATTGCCGCCGCCCGCAACCTCGCGGGCGACCTCGGTGAGCTGGGGCTTTCGGACGACCCGCCGGATCAGGACGGCTCTCTTTACGCAAGACTCTCCTTTCTGCGGGAGGAGCTTTCGCGCATTGACGATGAGCTGAGCCTCTCGCGGGAGCGCGATGCGATTCAAAGCGGCCTGCGGTCCCTTGAGAACGAGCTGGCCGAGCTGGACGAAACGCTGGCGGCCTGCTCGGAGGAAATCGAACGGCTCGCAGGCGGGGTTCCCACTCTCTCGCTCGACCCCGAGCTTTTGACCCCGGAGGCGCTGGGCGGCGCGGATGACGGCTGGGAGGCCGATTCGATGATCGGCCGTCAGCAGGACCGCCTGTTCAGCCTGCTGGAGGAGAAGAGCGACCGTGAAAAGGAGAAGGCGAACGCCGCCGAAAAGCGGAAGGACGAGCAGGCCGCCCATGATGAAATCAGCCGGAAGCTGAGCGCCCTGACCGATCCGGACGCGCCCTCCGCCGCTGTACGCGCCACCCGCCTGCGGCAGAATTACCCCTTCCTGCTGCTTTCCCAAACCCTGCGGGAAGCCGAAGATATTCAAACGCTTTCCAGCGATGCGGTGCTGGACGAGCTTGACGGCCTGCTCGGACTCTTCCTGAGCAGAGATCTGGAAAACAGGGGTCCTGACAGCGACGAGGCGCTTCTCGAAAAGATGCGCGTCTACGAGAGCTATCGGGCGGCCGAAAGCGCTTACAGCCGGCAGCTCCCGCGCAGCAGCGAGCTTGCGCGTTCCGCCTCCGCCGCCGCGCTTGCCCACAGCCAGGCCTCTTCTTCCGGAAGCGGGCGCTACCCCTACGTTTACGAAAACAAGGCGGTCGACGGGGTAAAGCTCAAATCGAAGTGGGAGGAAGGCAAACGCTATGTTGACGAAATCTCGCTGGTGAAAAAGCGTTACCAAAACGACAGCGGCTACACCGGCGAAGCGCCCTCCCAGTACATCTATTTTATCGCGCTGAAGCTCAAGGACCGCGATACGACCTCCGCAAGCCCGGTGGACCTTTTCGGCACCATCTCGATGAAGAAAAGCAGCCGGAGCGACAGCCTCAACAAATTCGATTACGAGGACATGGAGCTGGAGATCAGCCTCGAGATCGGCTTCACCCATCCCGACGATGCCAACCTGATCCCCATCGACCCCGCCGCGTTCTATCCCGACGAGGATTTTGACGAGGACGCCGAGGAAACCTTCGATTTCGAGGCGGATGACGACAGCTTTTACGTCGCCAACACCAAAAATCAGAAAAAGCTGGTTTTGGGGATGAATACCGACTATGACGACGAGATCGGCGCTCTCTATGAGGATCAAACCGACGGCCTGCTGTTCTGGAACGGGAACGGCGGATTCTTCAACCGCTCGGGTTACCTCTACCTTGCGGCGGAGGAGGACAGCTTCCTCTACCGGATCGGCAGCGGCGGCGGTCTTGTTCCGGTCGGCGCCGAATATGACAAGTACGAGGGCTGCTTTGTCATCCGCACCCGCGCGCTGGGCCGCTATGCCGTCTCGGACGTGGAGCTGGAGCTGATCGACCCGGCCGGGGAGGACCCCGAGGAACAGATCGTCGTGGTGATCACCCCCGACGACGGGGAGCCTCCGGCGACTCCCTCCGTCCCCGCAAAGCCCTCTCCCGGCTGGAGTCAGGGAAGCCGTTCCGACGAGGAGGAAGCTCCCGCCAGTTCCTCGCAGGCTCCCGCGCCGGAATCCAGCCAGCCCCCCGAGCCGGAGGTTTCCTCCGCGCCCAAGGAGCTGCCCGCGGCGGCCGGAACCGGAGATATCAGCGTTCCCCTGCTGATCGGCGTCTCGATCGCGGGCGCCATGCTACTGACCCTGATCGTCTTTCTGATCATCGGTGCCAAATCCGGCAGATTCCGCAGGCAATAGGTTTCCATAAAGCAAAAAGGCCTTGACCGAAAACGGTCAAGGCCTTTTTGCCGGCGGAAAATCAATTCCGCCTCATCGCTTCCACAATCACACGCAGCGCCTCGATCTCCTGTTGGCTCAGGCCCGCGAGATCAATCTCCGGATTCGCGCCCCTGCGTCCCAGCAGATAATCGGTAGGCACCCTGTAAATGTCGGCAAGCGCGACCAGCATGGCCAGGCTCGGCTGCCGCTCGCCCGTCTCATAGGAGGAGACAAGGGAGGGAGAACAGCCGAGCCGGGCAGCCAAGGTTTTCTGTGAAAAGCGCCTGCTTTCGCGCAGCTCCTTGAGAATACCGGATAACTGCATACGAGGATACCCCCTATTATTACGTTGCGGTTGTAATCTGGTGTCATTACAGGTCAACATTGCCTTTTTGTAAAGTGTAAAAGAGCGTAGATTACTTTCGGTGTAATATACAACACTTTAAGTGTTGACAAATTGGAAACAGTGTGATACCCTATAGTTGCGAAGGTTGACCGGCCAGAACAAGGGCGCCTCCGCCACCCGTCCTCTTCTCCATGCGGCGTTTTACGCCGCATGAGGACGTGTGATTGCGGGATTGTTTTGCAGCTGCTTGATACCAAGGGAGCATACTGTCCAATACCTTACATTTCAGTAACAAAGAGTTGCTTTTTCAAAAAATAAGAGGAGCATTCTTCTTATTTTCGTCACCGTTTTGTCAATAATATCCGTTTTTCCGGCAGAGGTGTGGAGAGTGCCTCCGCCCGAAAATAGAAATGAAATTTTAGGAGGAAAACAAGCCATGAAGAAGTTTTTATCTCTGCTTATAGCCGTCGCGATGGTTATGAGCCTCTCTGCCGTTGCTTTTGCAAAGGGAGAAGAGATCAATGACGGTGTTCAGGAAATCGGGATTGATCATGCACTGAAGTATGCCGCCGACAGTAACAAAATGACTGCCTTTGTCATCGAATACGGCAAGGCCGCTTACTTCCCCATCCTTGGTTTTGACAGAAACGACTATGTGCTTGACGACGGCGAGGCTGTCCTGAAGGAAGGTGCTGAGATGCATCTTATTTCACGTCAGGAAGTTGTCGACGGCTTGAAAGTCAAGGTCGACTACGAGCAGGGCAAGGAGCTCGTTGAGAGCGTTGCCATTGCGAAAAAGTATGTCGAAAACCTCGCGCTGGATGGAACTGCAGCAACTGAGCAGAATGGTAAAAAAGCTGAGCCTGGCTATTACTATTTCATCGAGTTCAAGACCGTCGCCAAGGAGACCACTTCTGATGCTGATATCGTTGCGACTGTTGAACTGAACAAGAGCAAGAAGGGCGACGACACCGTCGGATCTGGATCTAACAAGATTGATCTCAACTACAAGGTAAAGGACATGGAGCGGGATATCACCATCAATGTGGGCTATGAGCGCTCCTATTATGCCGACAAGGTTCTTGACTCCGGATATTATACTGAGAACGCTCAGGAGTTGATGGTTGATACCGATACCGTGGGAGACTCCATCGCGCTTGCTCCGGACGACCCCTACCTGCTCAAGTTCGACTATGACGACGAAGTTGAGTTTACCTTCGGTGCCTTTGCCGACCAGAATGAAGGCGTCTTTACCGTCGACGTTTCCGGTCAGGGTAAGGTTCTGCTCCGCTATACGACGACTCTTGACGATGGCATCGCCGCCGCGAACCCCGACGCCAAAATCTTCGCGCTGAATTTCAACAACACCAAATTCAACCGTACCGGTGAGTTCACCTACGAGGGCGAGGATTTTGAGTACGCTTATCAGGTCATGGAAGACGGCTCCCTGAAGCTTCTTGGCGAGTTCGACGGCGAGGAAATTTCCTTCAAGACCCGCGTGCTCGGCCAGTACCTCTTCTCCGACGTTGAGCTGACCGCTGCTCCCGCCGCTGTTGAAGAGCCCACCGTTGAGGTTCCCACCGTTGATGTGACCAACCCCTCCACCGGCGCGATTGCCTGAGCATTTTCCCTTTCCAGCATCCAAAAAGGGCCGCCCACTCTCCGGGGCGGCCCTTTTCAGCCTTCCGCCGGACCTCCAAACCTCCCCGCAATCTCCGCCAGCATTTCGGCGGAGGGCAGAAAGGTATTCCGGCTGTCGTTATATTCGCCTGAGATTCCAACCAGCTCCACGGTGAGCGGACGGGCGGCCAGATGGGTCACCGCCCGGCGGCGCGACTCAAAGTCGCGCACCGTCAGGTCGCTTCTGCCCCAGTTGACCGCCGTCTCAAAGGCGGAAAGAAGCTGATTCTCTCCCATCAGAGGCAGGCGCTGGACAAAGCCCTCGCGCAGCAAATCCCCCGCCAGCGCAAGACGGCCCGCCTCGTCATCCCCTCCGTAGGCAATCAGCAGCGCGAGCTTGGCGCCGTCGAGAAGCTGCCTGCCCTCGGTGAGCGCCGTCGTGCCGTCCGGCAGCACCAAGGGCTGTTCCAGCGTGTAGTCGAGCGCGCCGACCACGATGCAGAGCCGGCGGAACGCATCGGCGTCCAGTTCCAGCCACCGGTCGCCGCGGCAGCCGAGGGCACGGGCAATCGCCTCCGACCCGCGCGCGCCTCCCTCGCGGTGCCATACGGCGGCGGCGGAGTCAAAACGTCCGGCATCCTCCACCATCGTTTCCGGAGGCAGGACGCAGAGCTGCACCTCCCCGGCCGCCGGGTCGATGCGGCAGAGCACAAAGCAGTTGGGGCGTTCCCCGCCGACGGTGCGCCCCGCGGCGATCAGCGTCAGGGCGTCGGCGCTCTGCGGATAATACGCCTCCTGCGTCTCCGGCAAAAGCACGCCGCTGCCCGCGAAACGCATCAGCGCCACCGAAAAAGGCAGCGACAGAACTGCCAGTCCCAGAAAAAACGCATGAAAGAACTGCCTTTTTCCCGAATGCGGCCGCTCCATTCCTCCATCCCCTTCCTTTTCCCCTATTCTGGGAGGAAAGAGCGCGGCATATACAGCATCGAAAATTTTGAAAGGGGTCTCTGCAATCCGCGCAAAATTTTGCCCCGGCCTGTACTGAGCAGGCCGGGGCTACATAGGGGGAAGGTGGTCAGCGGATTCAGCGGCCGGTCAGCACAGGGGCGTCCGGCTCAACCTTGGCGATAAATGCCTTGATGTGGTTGGACATCTTTTTATAGACCGGAAAGGTCAGCAGCGAAACGAGCAGGCCCTTGATCATATTGAAGGGCAGCGCGCCGAAAAGAAGATAGCTGTTGGTATCGTGGATCAACGGGTTGACCGAACCGCAGGCCGAGAAAATCGCTTCCATCGGCATAACCTTGCTGAAGAAGGGCAGCAGCAGGAATTTGTTGGCCAGCACTCCCGCGGCGGCAATGCAGACGGTGCCGACAGCGCAGGCGAGGATGGCTCCGCGTTTGGTGTGGTGGCGGCGGTAGACGATCGAAGCCGAAACGGCAAAGGAGGAGGTGATGATGAAATCGGCCAGCTCCCCGACGCCGCCGGTCCCGCTTGAAAAGAGATGGACGAAGGCCTTGAGGAAGGCCATTGCCACTCCGGCCGCCGGCCCGAGGATAAAGCTGCCGATCAGGATCGGGATGGCCGAAGGGTCCACCTTGAGGAAGGGCGGCATAAAGGGCAGCGGCATTTCGAAGTACATCAGGATGGTGGCAATGGTGGCAAACATGGCGGTGACGGTGATTCTGCGGGTACGTACAGAGGTTTTCATAAGGGATGCTCCTTTGTTCCAATTAGCTGTTTTGGAAAACAAAAAGCCCGCGCTGTCAAAAGCGCGGGCGCAGATGGCGAAAATCGACACAGAAACGATCCGGCGTCTTTTCCGCACCGAATCCCGAGACTGTGCTCGTCATCTGTTTCTTTCATCCGGACTATACCGTCGGTTCCGGAATCGCACCGGAATCGGCCTTTCGAAAAGGCTCGCGGACTTGTGGCATACCGCCCATTACCGCCGGTGGGGAATCACACCCCGCCCTGAAACAGCTTATCTGCATTATAGTGCAGGTCTTTTTTGTTGTCAAGAAAAATTTCAGGGGGCCCTTCCCGTCGCAGGAAAAACCGGGCAAAGTTCTTTGCCGCCGGGAAAATTTCAAAGATTCCTCCCGCCCCGGGAAAAACTGACAAAGTTTTTCGTCACTGAAAAAATTTCAAAGGTTTCTCCCGGCGCAGCTCCCGCGCCACCTCAAAGCCGTTCTTCTTCGGCGCATGACATCGGGCGCCGCCGCGTCATCGAGGCCGTCCATGGCATAGGCGAACCCATCCTCCCCGTCGCGGCCCGCCTCGGCGGAACACTTCTGTTCCACCATGATCTGTGTGAGCATGGCGGCAGGCCTTCACGCGTCCTCAACGATCAAAACACGCATTTTTTCCCCTTCTCTCAAACGCTTTTCACCTGTTGTTATCATAATTGATTTTGCTTGGTTCCGGTAACCGTTTTATCGATGCAAGCTGAAATTACCCTGAAGCGCCTTTTTCAGACTAATTTCGGCCGGGTTATTCTGAAACCACAGGAAACAACGACGCCGCCGAATGCGGGCGGCAGGGAACAGGAGGACACGATGGCGATCATTACCACCTTTGAACGGACGGAAAAGAAATATCTGCTGGAACCCGGACAGTTTGACGCCCTGAGCCGGATGCTCTCGGACAGGATGACCATCGACCAGTACGGCCGGCACACCATCTGCAATATCTATTATGACACCGATGACTACCGGCTGATCCGCGCCTCGATCGAAAAGCCGTCCTATAAGGAAAAGCTGCGGCTGCGCGGCTACGGGATTCCCCGGAACAGCGATCCCGTTTTTGTCGAGCTTAAGAAAAAATGCGGAGGCGTGGTTTACAAGCGCCGGGAACGGCTCACGCTCGACGAGGCCCGGAGATTTCTGGGACAGTCCGCCGAGCCGGTGCATCAGAACCAGATTCTGCGGGAAATCGGCTGGTTTCTCAACCTCTACCAACCCTCGCCGAAGGTGTTTCTGGCCTATGACCGCATCGCCCTCTACGGCAGCGAGGACCCGGGCCTGCGGATCACCTTTGATGATTCGATTCGCTGGCGGACCACCGCCCTCGATCTCGCGATGGGCGACTGGGGAAGCCCCCTTCTGCCCGGCGGATGCCGCCTGATGGAAATCAAGCTCTGCGGCGGCATGCCGCTCTGGCTGGCGCGTGCTCTGAGCGAGTGCAAAGCTTATCCGACCTCCTTTTCCAAGTACGGGGAAGTCTACCGCGTCAATCTGGCCCGCACATTTCTGAAGAAGGGGGATTGTCCCTGTGCTTGAAAGCGTTCTTGCCACAACCGCCGCCGGGACGGTCAGCCTGCGGAGCATGGCGCTCTGCACCGCGGCCTCATTGCTGCTCGGACTCGGCGTGTCATGGATTTACATGTTCCGCAACCGCTACAACCGAAACTTTGTCGTCACCCTTGCGCTGCTGCCCGCGATGGTGCAGGCCGTCATCATGCTGGTCAACGGCAATCTGGGCACCGGAGTAGCCGTCATGGGCGCCTTCTCTTTGGTCCGGTTCCGATCGGTGCCGGGCAGCGCCCGGGAGATCGGAAGCATCTTCTTTGCAATGGCGGTCGGTCTTGCCACCGCGATGGGCTACCTCTTCTATGCGGTTCTGTTCCTGCTTTTCATCGGAGCCTTTACCATTCTGCTGACCCTCTGCCGGTTTGGGGAGCGCCCCACCGCGCGGGATCTGAAAATCAGCATCCCTGAAGATCTGGATTATGCCGGGCTTTTCGACGACCTTCTCGCCGCCTACACCCGTTCGGCACATCTTCTGCGGGTGCGCACCACCAATCTGGGAAGCCTCTTTGAGCTGCGCTATGCCATCGACCTGAAGGACCCGGCCAAAGAAAAGGAATTTCTCGACCAGCTCCGCTGCCGCAACGGAAATCTCACCATCATCTGCTCTCTGGCCGGAAACGGCAGTGAGGAACTCTGACGAAAGGACCGATCGACATGAAACATTTCGGATTGCGCATCCTCGCGCTGGTGGCCGCCCTTGCGGCAGCCGCCTTCCCGCTTTCGGGCTGCGGCGCGCAGCGGTCAGAAGAAAGCTCAAGCGCCCCGGAGTCAGCCGTCGCGGTTCACTCCGGGGAGGCCGGGCTCTGCGGCAGCTATCAGGAGGACGATTACCAAACGGAAATTCCCGAAGCCGCCGTAAAGATCATCCTTTCGGGGGAGACGGCCCGCGTTGAAGGGAACGGCGCGTCCGTTTCCGGTGGCGTTGTTACGGTGCGGGACGCGGGAGCTTACCTCGTTTCAGGCACCCTCGGGGACGGTCAGATCGTGGTGGAAGCAGCCAAAGGCGACACGGTCCGGCTGATCCTGCAAAACGCTTCGATCACCAACAGCACCGGCGCGGCGATTGACGTCAAGCAGTGCGATAAGCTGATTCTGACCCTTGCCGGCGGCAGTGAAAACCTCCTGGCCGACGGGGAAAGCTACACCCTTTCCGCCGGAGAGGACGAACCGGATGCGGCCCTCTTCTCGAAGGAGGATCTGACCATCAACGGCGGCGGCTCGCTCTGTGTTTCGGCCAACCACCGCAACGGCATCGCTTCAAAGGACGACCTTGTGATCCTCGGCGGAACGATTTCCGTCACAGCGGTAAACGACGCGCTGCGCGGCAGGGATTCCGTTTCGATCCTCGGCGGAAGCCTCACCCTCACCGCGGGCAATGACGGCATCAAATCCAACAACGACGAGGAGTCCGACAAGGGCTGGATCGCCATCGACGGAGGAGCCTTTACCATCGACGCCGGACATGACGGCATTCAGGCGGAAACGGCTCTCACCGTCGGAGACGGTGTTTTCACCATCACCACCGGCGGCGGCTCGGTCAACACCTCGGCTGGAGACGCCCGGCCGGAAGGCTTCGGCGCAAGGCATCCGGCCGGACACCGGGAAGGACTTTCGGACGGAAGGACCTCGCCCAACGGTGCGGCTTTCGGAGAACAGGGGGCGGCCCCGCCCGAGCCTCCCGAGGAAATGCCGCAGGCGTCCGGAGACATGTCCGGGAACCCAATGCCCCGGTCACCCGCCGTTCACGACGCCGAGTCCTCCGAAGAAGACAGCTCGGAAAGCTTCAAAGGCTTCAAAGCTGGGACCGCGCTCACCGTCCGCGGCGGGAGCTTTACCCTTGACTGTCTCGACGACGCCTTTCACTCCAACGGCAGCCTGACGGTGGAGGACGGGTATTTTACCATCGCCACCGACGACGACGGATTCCATGCCGATCAGACCACGACCATCAACCAGGGTACGATCGGGATTCTTCGCTGCTATGAGGGCATCGAGGGCGGCGATGTGGTGATCAACGGGGGCGAGATTCGCCTGACAGCCCGGGATGACGGGGTCAATTCGGCGGGCGGCAGCGACGGCACGCAGTCCTTTGACCGTTTCAGCCGGACAGGCGGCAGCAACATCACCGTCAACGGCGGACTTCTTGTGGTCAGCGCTTCGGGGGACGGGCTGGACGCAAACGGCGAAATCATCCAGACCGGCGGCACCGTGCTGATCAACGGACCGGTCAGCGGCGGAGACGGGGCGCTTGATTATGACGGCGGATACCGGATCATCGGCGGAATTCTCGCCGCGGCGGGCTCCGCGGGAATGGCGCAAAGCGTTTCCGACAACTCGGAGCAGCCCGCCCTCTTCGTAAAATTTACGTCGGTCCAGCAAGCGGGCACGGCAATCAGCCTCAGCGACGCACAGGGTGGTATGCTCCTGTCATTTGCTCCCGCCAAGGCGTTTGAAACGATCGTCCTCTCGGCGCCGGAGCTTACCATAGGCGAAAGCTACACCCTCTCCGCCAATCCGGAGGGCAGCGGCGGGGCCGACGGGCTTTCCGATTCAACGGCCGCGCCCGGAGATGCCCTCTGCACCGTGACCCTTTCATCCGCCTCCACCGCCATCAACAGCGATGGCTCCGCCGCCGGAACCGGCGGCATGGGACGCGGCGGCGAGCCCGGGCGCATGACCCGTGAGCCCGGAACGCGGGAGAAAAACAGCGAATCCTCCGCGGCGTGAAAATGCTTCTTCCTCTTTCATTTCTATTTCCCTTCTTCCGAACGCGTCCGGCAAATTCAGCCGGACGCGTTCATCTTGTCGGATGAATTATCAAATTTGATATGCAATTATTCCAAAATTTATCTTGATATATATGGCAAAAATACATAAAAACTTTGAATTTTTTCTTGAACTTGTCTGTTGTCGGTGATATAATAAGGCCGGTTAGGGAACGGTATGCCGCCTTTCCCCGGACGCCCTCCCCGTTCCGCCCGCGGGAGGGCGTCCGCACGTCACGATGAGATGGAGCGCACCGGTGGGCGGAACATCCGGCGCAGCGATGGAGGGAAAACATATGGTAACTTTTCTGGTCTGTTTTCTTCTGCTGCTGATAGGCTTCTTCACCTACAGCAAAATTGTGGAGCGGGTCTTCTGTGTCGATGACCGCGCCACTCCGGCCACGGTGCATCCCGATGGGGTGGACTTTGTGCCGATGAAAACCTGGCGCATTTTCCTGGTTCAGCTGCTTAATATTGCAGGCCTCGGCCCGATTTACGGCGCCCTTTCCGGCGCATGCTGGGGTCCGCGGGTTTATCTCTGGATTGTCTTCGGAACAATTCTGGGCGGCGGCGTACACGACTTTCTTTCCGGCATGATGAGCGAGCGCCACGACGGCGCCTCGATCTCCGAAATTGTCGGCATCTATCTCGGCAAGATCATGGCGATCGTCATGCGGATTTTCTCTGTCATCCTGCTGATTCTGGTGGGCACCAACTTTTCCCTCGGACCAGCCGCGCTGATCGGCAAGCTGACCCCCGAGGCGCTGAACACCACCTTCTGGCTTGTTGTGATTCTGCTTTACTATTTCGTTGCCACCTTCCTGCCGATCGATAAGATTATCGGCAAGATCTATCCGCTCTTCGGCGGCGCGCTGATCATCATGGCGGTCGGCATCGCCAGCGTCCTGCTCTTCAGCGGAAGCTATGTCATGCCCGAGCTCACCGAATTTATCGGCGCCTCCGCCCCCGCGCATCCCACCGGCCTGCCGATGTGGTCGATGATGTTCGTGACGGTGGCCTGCGGTGCAATTTCCGGCTTCCACGCCACCCAATCCCCGATGATGGCCCGCTGCATGACCTCTGAGCGCGAAGGCCGCACCGTCTTTTACGGCGCGATGGTCACCGAGGGAGTCATTGCCCTGATTTGGGCCGCCGCGGGTGTCTCGTTCTACAACGGCGTCGGCCCGCTGAGCGACGCGATTTCCTCGATGGGCGCCGGCAACGTCGTCTACGAGATCTCCACCACCATGATGGGCCCGGTCGGCGGCGTTCTGGCCATGCTCGGCGTCATCGCCTGCCCCATTACCTCGGGCGACACCGCGTTCCGTTCCGCACGTCTGACCATTGCCGACTGGTTCAAGATCGATCAGAGCGGCTGGAAGAACCGCCTCTTTCTTTCGGTTCCGGTGCTGCTCGCCGGCGCTGTTCTGACCCAGTGGGGCGACTTCAACACCCTGTGGCGCTACTTCTCCTGGAGCAACCAGACCCTCGCCATGATGGTTCTCTGGGCCGGCGCGGTTTATCTGCATCGCAACGGCTTTCCGCCCGCTGCCTGCTTTATCGCCGCTCTGCCCGCGACCTTCATGACCGCCGTCTCGGTCACCTACTTCTTCCAGGCGCCCGAGTGCCTGCATCTGCCGACCTCGGTTGCCTACCCCGTCGGCCTTGTTGCGGCGCTTCTGCTGCTCGCCATTTTTGTTTGGCGGGAATGGATTGCCAATCAGAAGAAGGTCCTCAAGAAAGCTTAAATTCCGCAGTTCAAACGGCCGCCTTTCGGGCGGCCGTTTTTTGCTGATGCTTTAGCAAAGAGCAATGGCAAAAACCGCCCCATGAGGGCGGCACTCATAAAACAGCATAAGAATGTTTTCGGGAAACGGCGTAGCTTTGGCTATGCCGTTTCTCCGTTTTGCAGATTGTTTAGTATGGCGGCGGGAAGTATTCCCACAAGGTCATAGGAAATATCAATTTGTTGTTCCCTATATCCTTTTGACTTATCCGGCGCGTGAACATACACCGCCTTTACAATGTCGTTTAAGACGGTAGGCGTTAATTCTTCCAAGTCGAGATACTTCCGCACTTTGCCGATAAACCTGTCAATGTTTTCTGCCTGTTCTTCCTGCTGTGTAATTTCTTCATTCAGTTGCAACAGTTTTGTACGCAGTTCTTCCTGCTCCTGTTCGTAATCGTCAGAAAGCATTTGAAATCTGCTGTCAGATAGTTTTCCATTAGCGTTATCTTCGTAAATACGTTTGAAAAGTCGGTCAAGTTCTTGGGTACGCCGTTCCGCTTGTGTTGCTTGTCGCCGCTTTGCCGCAAGTTCTTTCTTCGCTTCGGCTTTCTGCTTTGCACCCATAGCTTTCCGAAATTGTTCCTCATGGTTTGCTACACAGGAAATCACAAGCCGCAGATGAGCAAGCACACCCTGTTCCAGTACCACAGCGCGGATAAAGTGCGTCGGGCAGACTTCTTTCCCTTTCAATCTGGAAGTAGAACATACAAAATGGTCTTGCCTTGCTTCAAAATTCTTGCTTGTGCAGTAATACAGCTTTTCCCCACAATCAGCACAGCGCACAATGCCGGAGAAGATATTTGTCTTTCCCGTCCTCGTTGGGCGGCGTTTGTTCTTCCTCAATTCCTGTACCCGTTCCCATGTGTCAGCGTCAATAATCGCTTCATGGGTATTCTCAAACACAAGCCATTTTTCCTCTGGATTGTAACAGGTCTTTTTGTTCTTGTAAGACTGCTTGTAGGTTTTGAAGTTTACCGTATGCCCTTGATATTCCGGTCGTTCTAAAATATCCGCTATGGTATCACCTGTCCAGTTGTAGGGATTGTCCGGCGGTGCGTTCCTTGTTGTGCGTCCTATCTGCATGAAATGGATTGTCGGTGTTATGACTTGTTCCTCTTTCAGAATACGGGCAATTTGTGTCGGACCGTAACCCTCTAAGCAAAGTGCAAAAATCCTTTTGACTACCTCGGCAGCTTCTTCGTCCACAATCCAATGCTTTTTATTGTCGGGGGCTTTCTGATACCCATAAGGCGGATTTGTACAAAGATGTTCGCCCGCTTCGCCTTTGGACTTCATCACAGCGCGGATTTTCTTGCTCGTGTCTTTTGCGTACCACTCGTTGATGATATTGAGAAACGGGGTAAAATCGCTGTCCTGTTGGTTTGCGCTGTCAATACCGTTATTGATGGCAATAAACCGCACACCTTTCTCCACAAACAGGACTTCCGTATAAAAGCCGACTTTCAGATAATCACGCCCAAGCCGCGACATATCTTTAACTATCAGCGTCGATACTTCGCCGTTCTCTATCTTCTCAACAAGTTCGCTCCAACTCGGACGATTAAAGTTCGTACCCGAATACCCGTCGTCCACAAAGAACGAGAGATTTTTGAAGCCGTTTTCCTTTGCGTATTTACTTAAAATCGCCTTTTGATTTACAATGCTGTTGCTGTCGCCCTGTAATTCGTCGTCGCGGGATAAGCGGCAATAGAGGGCGGTAAGTTTGTTGTCAGACTGCCTTAACATAAGTTTGCTCCTTTCGTTGGCGGGCAGTCTGCCATACAGGATTGTATGTACTCATTTTATCGGCTCCCGTCCTTTTTATCAACTTCTTTCTGTAAATTTTCCTGTTCCATAAGGCGTAAAACTTTGCTCGGCAAGGATTTCTGTCCGTCATAGCTGCCTGTAAAGCGGTAACTTGTCCTGCCGGATTTGATAACGACTTCACGCTTTGGAAGTTCTTGATACAGGGGATTTTTTACGACGATTTGACCGTCTTTGATAATTCGTTTCTTTTCCATTCCTTTCCCGTCCTTTCGTAGTTTGATAGAAGAAAAGTTTCTCAGCAAGCATAGAGAACGGATAGCCGTTCTCGTAAAATGCCTGCTTGCCGCCGCTGCATTTTGCTTGTTGGGAAGTATCCCAAACCCTCATTTTATCAAGCCCTTGAATTGCAAAAGCAACCGCCGTTCCAACCGCCAGACTTCTTCCATGATGTGCTTAATCTCGTCCATATCGTCGGCGTAAATCCGTTCGGTTTCGTTGATACGCTTTGCAATCTGATTGACGTTCACGCCGATTTTCTGAAGTTGTGCCGTATGCCCTTTGACCTCTTGTAAATCAAGCGTGATGATATACCCGTCAATGAGCATTTTACGGGCGTAGGCAGAGAAATTGAGCGTCGGTATCTGTTGCATTTTTTCCTCAATCAACGCTCGTTCTTCCTCTGTTACCCGAATAATGATTTGTACGTTTCGTTTCCTGTTTTCCATGAGTAGCCCCCTTTCGCTAACAAGACATTTGCAAGCGGCATTTCTGCCCGCTTTGTGGTAGTTTTACTTTCATTACCTACAACACCGAACAGAGCGATTTTGCCGAAGATTTAAGAAGAACTTAAGAAAAAATTTTTCTCATTCTCTACTACGAGGACACTTCGGAAATGCCAAAGAAAAACAAAAGAATTTCATTGTAACCCGACACAATTTGCTGATATGTTGGGCGTAAGACAGAACAAAAGATATTGATGATTGAAACGCCGATACAGAATTGTATAATGTAATCGTGAAGTGAAATCAACACAGTGTTGGAATAAGGAGGTGAATAAAATGTTATCAATTCTAATGGTTCCCATAATCATTGCCATCGCGCTGGGCTCTGTACTGTTAATATCTAAAGTAGGTGGAAAAACCGCTGAAAAGAAAATCAAAGAGTTGAACGGAAATACTGAAAAGTAAAAGAAAAATAAGCACATGAGGCATTTCTCAATCCTCATGTGCTTATTTTTTCTCCCAGACGGTAAGTATTTTTATTTCTCTGTCCCCCGCATATTTGAGGTAAACGCTGTTACCATCTGTGCCAGTTCTTCCGTACCCATTTCCGTATCGTTCACAATCCAGTTATAAATCATGCCGAAGGCACCCGTACTTGCATAAATATAGCGGTAATGCTGCTTGACTTCTTCCGGGGATGGAATCCTGCTTTTATCTATGAGTCGCTGTCCGAAAAACGTCAGAATATCCCTCTGTAAATCATAGTCGCCGCCCTTTGTCAAAAGCACCTGAAACACTGTTTTTTTCGTTTGTATGTAATCTAAAATACCTTTGATTGTTTTCTGCTGCTTCTTCTCATTGTGCATACCTTCTGTAACAATGCTGTCAACGTAAATTGCCATATCGACCATTATCTCTGTTTCAAGTTTTTTGAGCTGGTCATAGGGGTCTGTAAAATGAACGTAATATGTAGAACGGTTCACGTCTGCGTCCTCGCAGAGTTCCTTTACAGTAATTCTTGAAATAGGCTTATCCACTAAGAATTTTAAAAGGCTTTCGTTCAGAAACATTTTTGTATATTTTACCCGTCTGTTTTCTTTCATAGTCGCGGCTCCTTAAAAAAGTTTATTCCAATCCAACACAAAAGGCAATTTTGTTGGGGCAAAGACATTTCTCACAACATTGATGATTGAAACACTTTCACAATGTTATTATACTGCATTTATGAACAGAAAACAACATTGTGTTGGAAATGGAGGTGGCACTTGTGTTTACACTTTTAAAAATAGGCATGATAAAATTCCATGCACTCGGTTCCTGCGGTATGCTCTGGGCAGGTCCGCGGAGAATGCGGCGGCATTATTACACCCGCTATCATAACTGCTGTAACTGTAAATATTCCGATTGTCCGTATGATAAACAGGAATGTGAAATCAGCAGACAGACAAATGATTGAGGAGGAAATCAGATTATGAATAGACAATTTGAAAACAGGAATTTCTTTTGCTCTGATAGTATCAGAGCAAGATATACACACAAAGTAAACGTTCAGAATACGGACAATGCTCTACTGCTTGACATGGCAGGCGAAAGCGTTGCAATCTGGAAAAACGAGGGAAAGAGTGATGATGAAATCCGTTTGCTGCTGAAGGACAGACTACATTTTTCTGATGAAATGGCAGAGCAGGCACTGTCCATGCGCCCGCAAAGCCGGAATCGAGAGCGTGGGAATGATTGAGCAATATCAATGAAATAAAACGCCATATTCACGAGGAATTATTTGGAAAAGAGCCTGTTTCCCCCATACTACACTTGAAAGAATACGGAAAAGAAAGGGCAATCTTCCATTCCATTATGATTATGCAAAACCATCAATTAAAGGAGCGGGAAATACTCGATATGCTTCAATATAAATTTTTCCTTACTGAAAATGACGCTATAAAAGTATTGCAAAAATTTCACGAACAAACAGGAGGAAAATAGAGAATGTCAGTCTTGATTATTATACTTTGTTCACTGATAGGGACGGTAGCACTTGTAGGGCTTATAGGGGGATTTGCGTTTGTAATTACTTCGCTTGTACGGACATTCCGGATATCAGAGGAAAACACTGGAAGCGAGAGCATACCTCATTACTGGGGATTGCGGAAATTTTTTCTAATCATGCTCTGTGCGATTCATCTTCTTTGCATAATTGCGGGAATCTGTTTTAGTGTGTATGCCGTCAATCATCACTTACATCATGGGACATGGTTGACAGACCGCATAGAAACGAATATAAGCCAGTTTCGGGAAGAAAATACGGCAGAGGAATTGACGGAACTAGGGAAAGAGGAAATATTATTGCAGTCCATAAAAGTCATGGAGGAAAACGGACAGTCAGAAACACAGATTGAAGCTATGCTTACAGAGAAGTTTGGGCTTGACAACGAAGCGGCGCAGAAGCTAATCTCAGACGCTTTGTATTCACAGCCGGAGGGAGAATGAATGGTGAACAGTGAAAACATCTTGAAGAATGTCGAGCAGATTGCAGGGGATATATCCCCGCTGTCAGTCCTGTTGATTTTAGCGATTACCATAGTCGGCGCAGTTGTGTTAATCTTTCTTTGCAACGGCGGGCTGAAGGCTATGAAAAAGCTGTTTCACAATATTTTCAAAAAGGATTGACATAACACAGCAAGGCAAGCCGCTGTTTGATTAGATAATGCAACGGCAAGGAACGGCGGTTTTGAGAATATGAAATTTCAATGCCGCCGTTTTCCTTTCAAAAACGGATTTACGGAGGGTGTATTAAAGTCACCCATTTTTTAGGATATGGCGGTAACCGGGAGGTATCACTATGTCCTTTTTTTATATTGTTGACAGTTTTCAAGTATTAAAAAAAGCCTATTTCATACAACGGGATATTCCGGCTATCAGTATGAATACACACATCATCATATATGCTTAAATAACTCATATTACCAAACGCCTATGTGGTTTTGTGACTGCATGGGCGTTTGCTGTAATAGCCCCCTACTGGGAAGAAAGGGGGTGAGTTAGATGATTTATTCAGAAGAATACAAGGAGCATATCGAATACACTTTCGCTGCCTTTTGCAAGGTTGTTCTCCACAATGCAGCTATGACTGCCTATCGTGATTTTGGACGGAAGCAGAAACGGGAAGTGTCGCTTGAATACTTAATATCTGAAACACCGTTTGAGCCATTCACAACAGATATTTATTTTGAGCAGTACGACCAACCGACTATCTTTGTTATAAAAGGTCAAGAGATTGTTGTCGCAAGCAAACGGTTAGCGAATGCATTATCAAAATTGAGCGAGCAAAGGCGTAATGTTTTGTTTCTGTACTTTTTCTTCGGATATACCGACGCTCAAATCGGAAAAGAATATGGGCGAAACAGGAGTACAGCGAATTACTGGAAACTAGCAGCACTAAAACAGCTACGAAAAGAAATGGAGAGATTAGACCATGAGGAACAAAAAGCTGATACCTTTTGAAGTCATTGAAAAGGCAGTCGCCGGAGAGCCCGAAGCGATTGGACTTGTTTTACAGTATTACAGTCCACGCATTAAGTATTTGTCCAAATACCGAGGACATATCAACGACGATATTCAAGACCGTCTGAAAACACAGCTTATCAAAGCTATCTTACAATTCCGTTTTGACAGGTAGTGAGTAGCAAAGCCAGAGAAAGCCGTCAAGGATAAACTTCGCGCTTCGCGTCCTTGACGGCTTTCTCTGCCCTTGCTTTGGGGTGGACAAGAGCGCAATCGGGTAAACCGCTTACGCTCTCAATCCATTATAGGGTGATACGCGCTAAAATGCTTCTCCCGCTTGATTTAAGCGGCATTACAGTGGCGATAGGGGCAGGAGTAAGAGTTTTATACTCCCACCCTTAAAAACAGTGTTCTATTGCGTAACATAGAAAACGATATTTCTTTGTATTGCTACTTTTGTTGCATTCCTTTCCATTCCGGCGGTTCTACCGCTTTGCCTTGTTCTAAAGAGAATGGGTTAGGGAAAGGATAGGAAAGGAATGGATATTTGATTAAATCCGTATTTGATTTTTCTTTAGTTATTTATATCTTTATTTAATTGCGTTGGATTTTCCAACGTAGGTTTTTCCAATGTTGGATAATCCAATGTTGGATAATCCAATGTAGGCTTTTCCAACATTGGGAAAGCCTAGATAGGTGGTCTATGCTTCGCCGAATAATTACCACAGTTTTGTTACGCAGTAGAAAGGCGTTTTTGAGGAAAAAGGTATAAATCCCTTGTCGCGTGGAAAACGCACTCGCAAAGCCGCCTGTATCAATGCTTTTTCAGCCCCTATTGCGTAACAAAAGACATGAAAAAAGCGGGCAAGAAACGCTTTGATTCCTGCTCGCCTTTTTCTGCACCCTGTATGGCAACTACCCTAGTTCAGTTAGTTGGTTGATACTGTTTTATGCGTAGCTACCTTGCGGGCAGCTTTTTGTATGATAGGCGGCAAGATGCCTATCATACCCGCTGAAGCAGAGTGAAAAACAGTGTCTTTTAGGCGCCGGCTTCTATTGCGGCCTGATAAGCCGCACGTCATGCCGCCCTTCCGAGGAGCGGCATGACTGCAAAAGATTCCCCTGTTCTGAGATTGCGCGTGATGTCTGGGGTATGCTATACTGATAGAAACACAGGGGGAATCTGCCGGTGGAAATACACAGAATCCAAAGGGACAAAAGAAAACATCTCGATCTTCTGCTGCTCGCGGATGAACAGGAGGAGATGATCGAACGCTATCTGGACCGGGGCGCTCTTTTTCTTTTGACCGAGTGGGGCTCCCGCCGCGCCGCGGCGGTGGTGACGCAGGAGAGCGGCACCGTCTGCGAGCTGAAGAACCTTTCGGTCGAGCCAAAGTTTCAGCGGCGGGGATACGGCCGGGCGCTGGTCGGATGGCTGGCAGGCCACTACCGGGACCGGTTTGAAACGATGCAGGTCGGAACCGGCGAAGCGCCCTCCACCCTCGCCTTCTATCAAAGCTGCGGATTCTCCCCCTCCCACCGGATTCCCGGTTTTTTTACCATTCATTACGACCATCCCATCGTGGAGGACGGAGTGCTGCTGGCCGATATGGTGGTGCTGTCCATGCCGCTGAAAGCGGCACCCATCGTAACCTTTCGGGAGGAGTTTCTGTGAACAAGCCGCCTCTTCACAAAACGCAGATAACCGCGATCGCGGTGTTCCTGCTGCTCGCCGTCCTCTCGATCGGGGCAATGGTCTACCGGCGCGCCGGAACAAAGGACGCGATGACCGCCATCGTCTCGGTGGACGGAAACGACCTGCTCACGATCGACCTTTCGGCGGGCGCCGGGCCCTACGAGATTTCTCTGGAGGAGCTGGCCGGAATCGACATGACGCTGGAGGTCCGGGAGCACGCCGTGCGGGTGCTGCACTCCGACTGCCCCGACCAGATCTGCGTCCATGCGGGCTGGCTTGCGAAGGATATGGATATCGCCATCTGTATGCCGAACCGCGTTTCGGTGGTTGTCTCCCATGCGGGAGAGGCCCGAAGCCTGCGGACCGGCGGCTGAGGCGCGGCAGCTTCGCCGCGCGCCCGGAAAGGAGAGGGCTGCTTGGAACTCAATGAGCTGCTGTTTTTTGACCGGATGCCTCGGATGCTTCCGGTGTATGAAACGCTTCGGAATGAACTGGCGCAGCGGTATCCGCAGATGAAAATCACCGTCGGCAAGACGCAGATTTCCTTTCGGAGCCGGTACATTTTTGCGATGGCCTCCCTGCCGGTCCGCCGCATCAGGGGCTGCCCGGATGAGTTTCTCCTCGTTTCGTTCGGCCTGTCCCACCGTCTGGAGGACGAAAGAATCCTTCGGGCGGTGGAACCATACCCCAACCGCTGGACACATCATGTCGTCGTCACCGGCAGCGGGGAAATCGACAGCCGGCTGATGCGGTGGCTGGAGGAGGCGCACCAATTTTCCATGACCAAATAGCCGCCGGAGCAAAAGGCGAAGAGAAAGCTTGACATCGCCGCCGCGGCGTGCTACACTTTATCACTGCAAGGGAGCTCTCGCAGGAGGGCTGAGAGGAGGGGCATACCCCTCGACCTTACCTGATTTGGATAATGCCAACGTAGGGATGCAGTCGGTTGACGAAGATTTTTGGCGGAACCTTCCGCAAAAAGGACTCATACAACAAACAGGGTATCCCGCATGGGATGCCCTGTTTTCTGTTTTCCGAAAACGGCGGCGAAAGGAGTTTTTTGTATGAAAAAGGTATTGACCATCGCAGGTTCCGATTGCTCGGGCGGCGCGGGAATTCAGGCCGACCTCAAGACGATGACCGCCCACGGAGTCTACGGAATGAGCGCCATCACCGCCCTGACCGCCCAGAACACCACCGGGGTCTATGGGGTGTTCGAGGCGCCGCCCGAGTTCGTGGGGCAGCAGCTCGACTGCATCTTTCAGGACATCCGGCCCGACGCGGTCAAAATCGGAATGGTTTCCAATGCATCCATCATCGAGGTAATCGTGCGGAAGCTCAGGGATTACCGCGCCGAGCGGATCGTCGTTGATCCGGTGATGGTTGCCACCAGCGGCAGCCGCCTGATGGCCGACGCCGCCGTAACGACGCTGCGGGACCGGCTGCTTCCGATCGCGGCGGTCATCACCCCCAACATTCCGGAGGCCGAATGCCTCTGCGGCTTTGTGATCGAGTCCACCGACGACATGCTGCGGGCCGCGAAGAACATCGCCAGACTGCTGCCCGGGGCCGTTCTCATCAAGGGCGGACATCTGACCGACGCCGCCGATGACCTGCTCTACTGCGACGGACAGGCCCACTGGTACCACGCGCCGCGGGTCGAAAATCCCAACACCCACGGCACCGGCTGCACCCTTTCGTCGGCCATCGCCTGCGAGCTGGCCTTTGGGCATCCGCTGCCCGAGGCAGTCGGACGCGCCAAGGAATACATCACGGGGGCGCTTTCCGCCGGGCTTGATCTCGGCAAGGGGAGCGGCCCGCTCAACCACTGCTTCGCCATCAGGGAGGAATAAGCAAATGAACGCAAGCATCGCCATTCAGGTATTGCCCAAGGTCGCCACCAACGAAGAGACGATTTCCGCTGTCGATGAGGTCATCGGCTACATCAAATCGTTCGGTCTGCGCACCGTCGTCGGACCGTTTGAAACGACCGTCGAGGGGGATTACGACACCCTCATGGAAATCGTCAGGGGCTGCTCCCTGCGCTGCGTTGAGGCGGGCGCTCCGGGTGTGATGACCTATGTCAAGATCAACTACAATCCCGCCGGGGTTCTTACCATCGAGGAAAAAACCGCCAAGCACAACTGATTTCGGAAAGAAGGATCTTTTGATGAACTCTCGGCAAATTCGTAAAATGGTGCTGACCGCCATGTTCGCCTGCCTGAGCTTTGTGCTCTGCACCTTCGTCTATTTTCCTGCAATGGCTCCGTTTCAGCACTTTGTCAACGTGATCGCCGCCGTCTTTATCGGCCCATGGTATGGGATGCTCGCCGCCTTCCTCTGCGGGGTTCTGCGGATGATGAGCGGCCGCACCATCATGTCGGTGCTCGGCGCAATCTTCGGCGCTCTGCTCGCCGGACTCTTCTACCGCAGGACTCACCGCTTTTGGAGCCTCATCCTCGGCGAACTGATCGGCACCGGCATCATCAGCGCCATTCTCTGTTACTACCCTATGAAATACATCTACGGCATGGACCTTCAGTCCCCGTTTTACTACATCCCCTTTTTCGCCCCCGCCTCCTTTGTCGGAGCCTGTCTGGGCGTCGCGGTGCTGCTGATGCTGCGCCGCTCCGGGGTGATGAAACGGATGCTCTCCATGCTCGGAGAAGAGGAGGAACCGCGCCAGTGAACCATTCATCTCTTCGCGACTCCGCGGCGGAAGCCCTGCGGCTGACGCGGGCAGCCAACCCGCTCATCCACACCATCACCAATTTCGTCACCGTTAATGACTGTGCCAACATCATTCTTGCGGCGGGAGGCTCCCCCACAATGGCCCACGATCCCCGCGAGGTGGAGGAGATTGCCGCCGTCTCGCAGGCGGTCGTGCTCAACATGGGAGCGATTGAGGATCTCGACGCGATGATCCTGGCCGGGCGGGAAGCCGGCCGGCGGGGGATTCCCGTCGTGCTTGATCCGGTTGCGGCGGGGGCTTCCCGCCTGCGCCGGGAGAGCTGCGTTAAGCTGCTTGAGCAGGTTCCGCTCACCATCGTGCGGGGCAACGCCTCTGAAATCAAGGCGCTCGCCGTCGGCTCCTCCTCCACCCGGGGGGTCGATGCGGGCGGCGCCGATATCATCACCGAGAAAACGCTGCCCGCCGCCGTACAGATGGCGGGGGACCTGAGCCGCCGTCTTAACGCCGTCATCGCCATCTCAGGGGTCATCGACGTGGTGGCGCTCGACGGCCGCGCGGTCTGGCTGCGCAACGGATGCGCCGAAATGAGCAGGATCACCGGCAGCGGCTGTATGCTCACCGCCCTGCTCGGCGCGGTTGCCGGCGCGAACCGCGGCCGCCCCTTTGAAGCGGCGGTCGCCGCCGTCGGAATGATGGGTTTTGCGGGCGAGCTCGCCCAGCAAAGGATGAGGGAGCTTGGCGGCGGGACCGCCACCTTCCGCGCCTGTCTGATCGACGCGGTCAGCATGATGACCCCCGACCAGCTCAAAGGAGGATTGCAAATTGAAGGTAACGAATGAATCGATGCGGCTCTATGCCATCACCGACCGTAGCTGGCTCAACGGCCGTCCCTTTGTCCCGGAGGTGGAGCGGGTGCTCGCCGCCGGAGCAACTTTTTTGCAGCTTCGCGAAAAGGAGCTTGACCAGGCTTCCTTTCTCGCAGAGGCCAAGGAGCTCAAGGCCCTTGCCGCCCGCTACCGCGTTCCCTTCGTCGTCAACGACAGCGTGGAGATCGCGGTGCGGATCGACGCCGATGGTGTGCATGTCGGCCAGTCGGACATCAAGGGACGCGACCTGCGCTCCCTGCTGGGACCGGAAAAAATTCTCGGCGTCTCGGCCAATACAGTGGAAACGGCGGTGCGCGCCGAGGAAAGCGGCGCCGACTACATCGGAGTGGGCGCGGTGTTCGGCACCACCACCAAAAAAGACGCTCAGAACATCACGGTGCAGCAGCTGCTGGAAATCCGCCGCGCCGTTTCGATTCCAATCGTCGCCATCGGCGGAATCAACGCCGCGAACATCGGAAAGCTCGCGGGCAGCGGCATCGACGGAGTGTCGGTCATCTCGGCGATTTTTGCCGCGCCCGATCCCGCCGCCGCGGCCCGGGAACTGCGCGCCCTCTCGGAGAAGCTGTTCGGAGGGAAGGCCGGATGAGCAAGCCCTATGCCATCTTTGACATGGACGGAACCCTTGTCGATTCGATGCCCTACTGGAAGAACCTCGGCCGCGATTACCTGATCTCCAAGGGAATCGCGGTGCCGGCCGATCTTCGAAGCCGCCTGCTCAAAATGACGATGCTCGAAACGGGGGCGTATTTCGGCTCTCTCGGCGTCCGAGGCGGCCCGGAGCAGATTGTCGGCGAGATCAACGAACTGATGCATCAAAACTACCGCACCGTTGTCGGCCCGCGCGACGGGGTCGGGGAATATCTTGAGGCGCTGCGGGAACGCGGGGTCAAAATGTGCGTCGCCACCATGACCAACGCCGGGCTGGCCTCCACCTGTCTGGAGCGTCTCGGCCTGATGCGCTATTTTGACTTTATTGCGAGCTGCGAGGATACCGGCATCGGAAAAAGCTCGCCGCATATCTATCAGCTTGCCGCCGGGCGGATGGAGGCGCGGCAGCCGGAGGAGGTTGCCGTCCTTGAGGACGCGCCCTATGCCGCCCGCACCGCGCGGGACGCGGGCTTCTACGCCGTCGGGGTCTACGACCCCTTCTCAGAGCAAAAGCAGGAGGAGCTTCGCGGCATCGTGGCGGAATATATCGCTGACTACCGCGAAGCCGCCGCCGCGCTGCGGCGGGAGGCCTCCCAGAGGAAGGAGAAGCTGTAATGCGTTTTACCGAACGTGTCCGCCGGGCCGCCGACCCCATCTGGCAGGACTATTTCACCCATCCCTTTGTCACCGGCATCGGGGACGGCAGCCTGTCTGTGGAGAAGTTCCGCTTTTTTCTGCTTCAGGACTATCTCTACCTCTATGACTACGCCAAGGTCTTCGCCCTCGGGCTGCTGAAATCCGGCATCCCCGAAGAAATGCGATTTTTTTCCTCCAATGTTGACGCCGTCCTGAACGGCGAGATGAACACCCACCGGGCCTACATGAAGCGGCTGGGAATCTCCGACGGGGAGGCCGAATCGGTCAGAATGTCGCTGGCCAACCGCGCCTACACCAATTATATGCTTTCGGTGGGATATTCCGGCGGGGTGCCCGAGGTGCTCGCAGCCATCCTCGCCTGCTCCTGGAGCTACGCGGAAATCGGCGAACGGCTTGCCGCCGCGCCGGGCGCCGCCGCGCATCCCTTCTACGGGGAATGGATCACAGGCTACGCCGGCGAGGAATACCAGGCGACCAACCGGGCGCTGATCGAACGGATGGATGCCGCCGCGGCGGGCCTTTCTCCCGCGCGGCTCGATGCGCTCGAACAGGTTTTTCTCGATTGCAGCCGTTTTGAGGGGCAGTTCTGGCAGATGTCGTGGGAGATGGCCGAATGATGCTTGAGCTTCGCGGCGTCACCTACCGCTACCCCTCGGAGGACTTTGACACCCTGCAAAATCTTTCCTTTTCGGTGAAGGAGGGCGAGTTCGTCTCGATCATCGGCGTGAGCGGCTGCGGGAAAAGCACTATCTTCCGGCTGATCAACCGGCTGCTCTCCCCCGGCGCGGGAGAAATCCTCGTCGGCGGGCATCCCGTGGAACGGCAGAAGCAATACTGCGGCTATATGCCGCAGCGCGACCTGCTCTTCCCCTGGCGCACCGTCGGGGAAAATCTGCGGCTTCCTCTGGAAATTCGCGGCGGGCTTTCACGATCCGAAATGCGCGCACGGGTCGAGGGGATGCTCGCGGAGGTCGGCCTGCCCGGATGCGCCGGAAAGTATCCCGGCGAGCTTTCGGGCGGGATGCGCCAGCGCGCCGCCTTCGGCCGCACCGCGCTGACCGGCTCAAAGCTTCTGCTGCTTGACGAGCCTTTCTCCGCCCTCGACTTTCTCACCCGCGTCTCGATGCAGGAGTGGCTGCTCGGCCAGTGGCAGCGCCACCGTCAGACGGTGCTTTTCATCACCCATGATGTCGAGGAGGCGATCTTCCTCTCGGGCAGAATTCTGGTTGTCGACTCCACCCCGATCCGACGGCTCACCGAGGTCCCGGTCCCGCTGCCCTATCCGCGGGAACGCGCGATGCTTTCCCGCCCCGAGATCGCCGCATTGCGCGAGCGGCTGCTCGATTCCCTCAGAAAGCAGGTGAAGGAAGGATGAAGCGGCATATTTCAAACCGGGGCAGTCTTCCCGCGCTGATTCTTGTGGCGCTGCTGCTGATCGGCTGGCAGGCGGCGGCCATGAAGGTCAACGCCGCCTATATCATCCCCTCCCCAACCCAGATTCTCACCCGGCTCTGGGAGCTGCGCGTACCGCTCTTTACGGTGCATCTTCCGGCCACCATGCTGGTGACCGCCGTGGGGCTTCTGATCTCGCTTCTGCTGGGCCTGACCCTCGCGGTGGTGATGGACGCCTTTCCTCTGGCCCGAAAATCTCTCTATCCGATTATCATCGCCTCGCAGACGATCCCCACCACCGCCATCGCACCGCTGTTCGTCCTTTGGTTCGGCTACGGCATCTGGAGCAAGGTCCTGGTCACCGTGCTGATCACCTTCTTCCCCATTGTAATCACCGTTTACGACGGCTTCCAATCGGCCAAAACCGAGATGGAGGAGCTTCTCCGCACCTACGGCGCGACCCGCATCCAGATCTTCTGCAAGCTGAAAATTCCCACCGCCCTTCCCTATTTCTTTTCCGCTATTAAGATGGCAATCCCGATGAGTATCATCGGCGCGGCCATCGGCGAATGGCTCGGCGCTCAAAGCGGCCTTGGCTACTTCTCCCGCCGAATGATGACCCAGCTCGACGGCGCCGGAGTCTTTGCACCCATCGTTCTGCTCTCGGCGGTGGCGATGCTGCTCGTCGCAGTGGTCGCGCTGGCGGAGCGGGCGGTGATCCGCTGGCGCGGGGAACTGTAAAACCCCTCGAATCGGAAAAATTCGACCGAAATATACGAAATGTTGATTTTATTTTGATAAAGCCCGATGTGCCCATCGGTGAATGACTCGGCGCTCAAAGCGGTCTCGGCTACTTCTCCCGCCGGATGATGACCCAGCTCGATGGCGCCGGAGTCTTTGCACCCATCGTTCTGCTCTCGGCGGTGGCGATGCTGCTCGTCGCAGTGGTCGCGCTGGCGGAACGGGCGGTGATCCGCTGGCGCGGGGAACTGTGAAACCCCTAAAATCGGAAAAATTCGACCGAAATATACGAAATGTTGATTTTGCTCCTCCGAAACAACGGTTTCAATCGGTGTCAAAATCTTTGCCGGCGCCGTTTTGCATACGGCTCCGTCCGATCCTCTTCCCGGCGGGATTGTGTAAACCATCTCGGCCAGCCCGATCAGATCTCCGGTTCGGCTCAAAGCACACCTCATGAAGTTTACATTTTGACAAATTTATGCAAAATATTCCAAATTGGAAACAGGAGATTTCATATGAAACGACTTTTTTGCCTTCTGCTTGCCCTCTCTCTGACACTGTGCGCCTGCGCGGGCAGTCCGTCCGCCGCGCCCTCCGGCTCGGAGACATCTTCCGCCGCTTCAGGCGAAGCCACCTCAGGCGAGCCGCGGGAGCTTGACGTGGTCCTTGACTGGTACCCCAATGCGCTGCATGCGTTTCTCTATGTCGCCATTGATAAGGGCTATTTCGCGGAGGAAGGGTTGAAGGTCAACATCCGCTTCCCTTCCAACGCCAATGACGCCCTTTCCCTTGTCGCCGCGGGCCGCGCGCAGCTTGGGCTTTACTACCAGCAGGATGTGATTCTGGCGCGCGCCAATCAGGATGTGCCCGTCAAATCGATCGCGGCAGTCGTGCAGAGCCCGCTGAACATCGTCCTGAGTCTCAGGGAAAAGGGCATCGCCTCCCCCACCGATCTGATTGGTAAGACGATCGGCTATGCCGGCACCGAGCTGAGCGAGGCACTGATCCGCAGCATCATGGAGAACGTCGGCGCCGATTCCTCAGACGTCACTCTGATCGACGTCGGCTTTGACCTCATGAGCTCGATGACCACCGGAAATGTCGATGCCACCATCGGCTGCCTTGTGAACCACGAGGTCCCGCAGATGGAGGAGGAGGGATTCGAAGTCAGCTACTTCGAGCTGGATGATTATGGCGTTCCCACCTACTATGAAGCGGTTTTCCTTGCCAACGATGCGATGATTCAGGAGGACCCCGAAATCCTCTCCGCTTTCCTGCGCGCCTGCGCCAAGGGCTTTGCCGATATGCAGGCCGACCCGGAGGAGGCGCTTGCCATTCTGCTTGCCAATCAGAACGCCGAAAATTTCCCCCTTTCCGAGACGGTTGAGCGGAAGAGCATGCAAACCCTCCTGCCCCTGATGGAGACAAAAGATGTTTCTTTCCTTGCACAAAGCGAGGAAATGTGGCAAAATAACATTGATTGGCTCTATACGCAGGGATTGATCGAGCAGAAACCGTCTGTCAGCGACGTGATGGCGGTTCTCGGTTAACATAAAAACGGCGGATAGGATGACCCGGTCATTCTGTCCGCCTTGTTCGTTTTCTGGGAGGGAACCACATGAATCAATTGGATGCACTGTCCTTGCTCAACTCTGTCAAGGAGGGAAGCTTAACACCGGAACAGGCACTTCTCCGGCTCCGGCTCGAGCCGTTTGAGGACCTCGGCTACGCCAAGGTTGATCATCACCGAGGGCTGCGGCAGGGAGCGGCAGAGGTCATCTACGGCGCCGGAAAGACTCCGGAACAGATTGCCGGGATTGTGGCCGCGATGCTCCAGCACGAGGAACGCAACATTCTGATCACCCGTATGTCCGCCGAGGCGGCGACGGTCGTTTCCGAGCACTGCGACCTCGAGTATCATCCGATCCCCCGGGTCGGGCTGGTCCGTAGGGTGGAGGAGGTTACCGCCTCCGGTTCGATCGCGGTCGTATCGGGAGGCACCAGCGATCTGGCCGTCTGCGAAGAAGCGGCTCTGACCGCCGAGGCGCTCGGCAACCGCGTGGAACGGATCTACGACGTCGGAGTGGCGGGGCTGCACCGGCTGCTGGCCCACCTCGACCGTCTGATGGAGGCCAAGGTCATTATTGCCGTTGCCGGAATGGAGGGAGCGCTGGCCAGCGTGGTCGGCGGCCTGGCTGACTGTCCGGTGATCGCCGTCCCCACCAGCGTGGGCTACGGCGCGTCCTTCCACGGACTTTCGGCCCTGCTCTCGATGCTCAATTCCTGCGCCAGCGGGGTCAGCGTCGTCAATATTGACAACGGCTTCGGTGCGGGCTACCTCGCCAGCATGATCAACCATATGGGAGGAACCACAAAATGAAAACCCTCTATCTCGAATGCGGCATGGGTGCGGCCGGCGACATGCTGCTGGCTGCTCTTTACGAGCTTGACCCCGACCGAAAGGCAGCCCTCGCGGCCCTCAACGGACTGGGGATTCCCCACGTGCGCTACTTTGCCGACCCGTCGGAAAAATGCGGTATTCTCGGCACCCACATGACGGTTACCGTCTACGATGAGGAGGAGGAAAGCTGGGATTCCTCCTGCATGGAACAGGTCGCCCATGACGGACCAACCGCGCAGGCGGTGCATTTCCATGGAGATTCCGGCGGCCACCACGCTGCGGATGGGCACACCCATGAACAGTGCGGACCTGACGCGCACACGCGGCAGCACGATCACCCCCATCCGCACGACGGGGCGCACACGCACACCCATGAACAGTGCGGACCTGACGCGCACACGCGGCAGCACGATCACTCCCATCCGCACGACGGGGCGCACACGCACACCCATGAGCATGGCCATCACCATCACACCGGCATGGCTGAAATCGAGTCGCTGATTGCCTCGCTGCACTGCTCCGACGCGGTGAAAGAGCAAATCTTATCGGTTTACACACTGATCGCCGAAGCGGAAAGCAAGGCTCATGGCCGTCCGGTTTCCGAGATTCACTTCCACGAGGTCGGATCGCTCGATGCCATCGCCGATGTGGCGGGAGTCTGCCTGATGCTGGAACGGCTCGCGCCGGAGCGCATTACCGCTTCCCCCGTCACCGTGGGCTTTGGACAGGTGCGCTGTGCACATGGAATCCTTCCGGTGCCCGCGCCCGCCACCGCTTTTCTGCTTCGGGGAATTCCCACTCAGTCGGGCAGGATTCAGGGCGAACTCTGTACCCCGACCGGCGCCGCGCTGCTGCGCCGCTTTGCAGAGGAATTTTCCGGAATGCCGGTCATGGCGGTGCGGTCGATCGGTTACGGCATGGGGAAAAAGGATTTCGAGGCGGCCAACTGCGTCCGGGCGATGCTTGGGGAGGCGGATGGCGGGCGTGAGGAGCTCTGCGAGCTGCGCTGCAACCTCGACGACATGACCGGGGAGGCAATCGCCTACGCCCAGCAGCTTCTGTTGAAAGAAGGGGCGCTCGATGTATTTCTCACCCCCGTGCAGATGAAAAAATCCCGCCCCGCGGTGCTTCTCACCTGTCTTTGCCGCCGGGAGGACAGCGAAAAATTTTCGCTGCTGATGCTGCGGCACACCACAACGCTGGGGGTCCGGGAAATATCCTGCCGCCGCATTTCCCTCGCGCGTTCGTCCGAACAGATCGAAACCGCCTTTGGAAAGATCACGGTGAAAACCTCCGAGGGCTTTGGGGTCCGGCGCCAGAAGCCGGAATACGACGAGATTGCCGCCGTCGCCGAGGCAGCGGGAGCCCCCTTTGAAGAGGTTGCCCGCGCCGTTGACGCGGCGCTGGATAGGCAGACGCGCTAAAGGCGGACGACGGAGGTCACGCAGTGTTTTCCCTGATCAGCATGCTCAGAGAAATCTCCGGAAACCGAAGCGAGACGGGGTTGCCGCCGCCGAGGCGGCGGGAGTCCCCTTTGAAGAGACTGCCCGCGCCGTTGACGCGGCGCCGGGTAAACAGACGCGCTAAAAGCGGGTATCAGAGGCAGCGCGGTATTTTTTCACCAGCCACCGCAAGCTCCGCCGGATGACACTCCTCTTGATCACTATTCTACCAATGCACAGCGGACGGCCTCTCCCTGCTGAGGAACAAAGTCCACCCACATCGGCGCTGCCAGTTGCAGAAAAGCACTCGGCACATTCGAAGCCCCCGCTTCACGAATGCCAAAGGCATAACAAAAGACCGCCCCGGAGAGAAGGGCGGTCTTTTTCACTTGTGCTTTATAATTTCGTCGTTAGACTACAATTAGCAAGCAGCGCCAGTGGCGGGGTTGGTCACGTCAACAGTGGGGACCTCAACAGAGGGCTCTTCAACAGCGGCGGGAGCAGCAACGAGCTCGACGTCGGAGAAGAGGTAGCTGCCGAGAACGCGGGTCTTGAAGGTGATCTCCTCACCGTCAAACTCGCCAAGGAGCTTCAGGGAGCCGTCAGCCATGAGCTGGTAAGCATACTCGAAGTCCTCGCCCTCGTACATGAACTCGCCGGTACGGTTGAACTTGGTGTTGTTGAAGTTCAGCGCGAAGATCTTGGCGTCGGGGTTCGCATCAGCGATGCCGTCGTCAAGCTTGGTGTCGTAGTAGAGCAGGTTCTTGCCCTGGCCGGACACGTCAACAGTGAAGGTGCCTTCGTTCTGATCAGCAAACGCGCCGAAGGTGAACTCGGTCTCGTCGTCATAATCATACTTGAGGAGGTAGTAGGTCTCGGGCTCGAGCTCGGTGTTGTCGCCGACGGTATCGCCGTAAACATACAGCTCAACGCCGCTGTCGGTATACCAGTCATAGTAGCTGTTCTCATAGCCGACATTGACCTCGATATCGATCTCGAGATCCTTGACCTTGTAGTTCTTGCCCTCGTCGTCGCCCTTCTTGGACTTGTTCAGCTCAAGGGTGGCAATGATGTCGGCGTCGGAGGTGGTCTCCTTGGCAACGGTCTTGATCTCAACGAAGTAGTAGTAGCCGGCCTCAGCGCCGTCGACGATGGTGGAGGCATTCTCGACATACTTCTTGACGACGGACACGCCGGCGTCAGCGACGAGCTCCTTGCCCATCTCATACTCAACCTTGACCTTCAGGCCGTCAACGATCTCGTGACGGGTGATCAGGTTGCCTTCGACATCGAGAATAGCAAAGTAAGCGGCCTTGCCATACTGGATGACATCGGGGATCATCTTGTTGGAGTCGGCGGCATAGCGGCGAGCGGTGGTATCGACATCAGCAACACCGTCGTTGATCTCGACGCCCTTCGCGAAGGCAACAGCGCTGAGGCTCATAACCATCGCAACAGCCAGAACAAGGGCAAATACCTTTTTCATTGGTTGTATCCTCCTAAATTTCATTTCATATTTCCCGGGCGGAGACTCTCCAACCACCGTCCGAAAAACCTGGGTGAATTTCCCGCCCAAAAAGGCGGGCGGCCATCCTGAAATTCCCTTGGGAAATTTCATGTACTTACTCTACCACAAAACTTCCGCGAATGCAATAGTTTTGTTACAAAAATGTAATCAAAATCTTTGTGCGATTTACCACTGGACTTTGTGGGAATCCTCCCCTTGACAGGAAGGTGACAGCCGTCTGAAAAAACGCCGCTCCCCGTCGGGGAACGGCGTTTTTCGGGGACAAACGAATGACGATCCGATTACGCGGGCTTTCAGGCCTGCGCGGAAGCCGCCGTCAGCTCGATATCCGAGAAGGCGTACCGGCCGAGGGTGCGTGTTTTAAAAGAAACCTCGCCATCCTCAAACTCGCCGAGCAGCTTGAGCGAGCCGTCCGCCATGATCTGGTAGGCGTAGTTCAGGCCGTCCGCCTCATACAGGAACTCCCCGGTGCGGTTGAACCGCACCCCGTTGAAGTTGAGGAACCACACCGCCGCGTCGGGATTGGCGGCGCAGAGCGCCTCATCGGCGGCCGTGTTGTAGTTGAGCAGGTTCTTGCCCTGACCGGACACATCGACAGTGAAGGTGCCCTCGTTGGGTTCGAGGCCGAACGAGAACTCCACCTCGTCGTCATAGTCGTATTTCAGCAGGTAATGATCGTCCGGCTCAAGCGCGAGAAGGGTTCCGGCAACGGTATCACTGGTGATCTCCAGATCGCCGTAAAAATCGGTGCCGAACGCCTGGTAGTTGTAGGGGTAGAAGATGTTGGCGGTAAAGTCAGCCTCGAGATCCTTCACCTTATAGTTTTTGTTTTCATCGTCGCCCTTCTTGCTCTTGTTGAGGGTAAAGGTGCCGGTGATGTCCACATCGGTGGTCGAGACACGCGGGATGGTCTGCATGGCGATAAAGTAATAGTAGCCGGGGCCCTGCTTCAAAAACGCCTCATAGGCCGGGCTGGACCAGTTGCCGTGATGGCCGGGAACCGGGCTGACACCAAGCTGGTCAATTTTCTTTTTGACAACCGAAACCGAGGCGACATGTTCTTCGCCCTGCTCATAATCCACCTTGACTCTCAGACCATCGACCATGTCCCGGTCGCTGATCAGGGCGTAATCCCCCTCGCTGTCCTGCGTCAGCAGAGCGTAATGGGCAACCTCGCCGAAGCCCACCGTCATCGAGGCCATGCCATGCGGCGGAATGTAAAGGGGAGTGCTGGGATCTCCGATTCCGGCCTGCTCATAGCGGAACATGGTCGGGTCCACCGCGACCACGCCGTCGTGGGTTTCATTCTTTGCGGCAAAGGCGACGCTCGACATCGAGACCGCCATTGCCGACGCCAGCAGGGCGGCAAGCAGTTTTTTCATAAACTCCAACTCCATTTCTTTCGTTTCCAAGATACGGGCAGTTCGCGTATTTTTACCCAATTCATCGGAATACGCAGCATAATGTAAATGATACCAGAGTTTTTTCCTGTTTGCAACACTATCGGAAACATTCGATGCAATTTATTTTCTTTATTCACGAATTTTATTCTCCCAGCGAAAGCGATTTGCTACTTTTCGGTATAGTATTCCTCCCCGGCCCATACAGATAGACAAACGCCTGCCAAGGAGGACGCCGTATGGAGCACATCCCTTTTTTTGCCCCCGACCTGTCCGAAGAGGACGCCGCGGCCGCGGCCGCGGTTCTGCGCTCGGGGTGGATTACCACCGGCCCTGTCACCGCCCGCTTTGAACGGGCCGTCGCGGATTTCTGCCGCGCGGACCGGGCGGTCTGCCTTTCCTCCCAGACGGCGGCGGCCGAGCTGGTCCTGCGCCTTCTGGGAATCGGACCGGGGGACGAGGTGCTGCTGCCCGCCTATACCTATACCGCCACCTGCAGCGTGGTCTGCCACGTCGGAGCCGTCCCGGTCCTGATCGACTGCGCTCCGGGGCGGTTCACCATGGACGAGAACGCGCTGGAAGCGGCCGTTACCCCGCGCACCAAGGCGATCATCCCGGTGGACTTCGCCGGGATTCCCTGCGACTGCCGCCGCCTCACCGCTCTCGCCGGAGCCAAGAGGGGATGCTTTTCCCCCGCTTCCCCCCTTCAGGAGGCGCTCGGCCGCATCGCCGTTGTCGCCGACGCCTCCCACTCGCTGGGCGGCAGCCGGGACGGTCTCCCCTGCGGCTCGCTGGCCGACTTCACCTGCTTTTCCTTCCACGCGGTCAAAAACCTGACCACCGCCGAGGGCGGCGCCGTTGTCTGGCGGGATCTTCCGGGCGCGGACAACGACGCGCTCGAACGCCGGCTGCGGCTTCTTTCTTTGCACGGGCAGAGCCGCAGCGCGTTTGAAAAGCAGGAGGGAGACTGGGAATACGACGTCCTCTTTCCGGGCTATAAATGCAATATGACCGACCTTGCGGCGGCGCTTGGACTTTCTCAGCTCGGGCGATATCCTTCGATGCTTGCCCGCCGAAAGGCCCTGATCCGCCGGTACGACGGCGCCCTTTCCGATCTTCCGCTCGAGCTTCCGCGGCATTTTGAGCCGGGGGTCTCCTCCAGCGGGCATCTTTACCCCATCCGGCTGTACGGCTTTTCGGAAGAGGAGCGCGGCAAGGCCATCGCCGCACTCTGCCGCGCGGGGGTTTCCTGCAACGTCCACTACAAGCCGCTGCCGATGCTCACCGCCTACCGCTGTCTTGGATTTTCCATTTGCGATTTTCCCAACGCTTATGCGATGTACCAAAACGAAGTGACGCTTCCGCTCTACAGCGCCATGAGCGACGCGCAGGCCGATTGGGCGGCCGAGGCGCTGCACAAAATTCTTCAATAAAAAATTTCAAAAAATTTTTGAGGCCGCTGCGATAAATCAGCGGCCTTCTGCGTTATTCCAGTGAAAGGGCCCAAAACACCAACCAAATTAAAAGGAGAATTCAATATGACACTGCTTGGAAAACGCTTCCTGCTTCCCGCCCTCGCGGCGCTGGCGGTTCTCTGCGGACTCGCCGTCTGGCTGCTCGCCCCTTCCGGCTATTTGGCCATTGATCTCAACCCAAGCATCGAAATTCAAACCAACCGCCTCAATCACGTTGTCTCGGTCAAGGCGGCCAACGCCGACGCCAGAAACCTGCTCAAGGGCTATACCCTGACGAGCCGCGATCTCGAAACGGTTGTGGAGGACCTTGTGGACCGGATGGCAAAGCAGGGCTATCTCAAGGATGCCGAAAAAAATGAAATTCTGATTACCGTTGACAGCAGCTCCGCTTCCGGCAAGGCGCTGGATCGGGTGAACAAGACGATTTCCTCCTATCTGGAGGAACGGCGGATCGGCGCAAACCTGCTCGAACAAAAGCTGACGGTCAGCAAGGAACTCAAAGCGCTTGCCGGGAAGTATGGAATCTCTTCCGGCCGGCTGGCGGTCATCGAAAAGCTTTTTGGAATCAAAGATGCAAAAACGGTCGGAGATCTCGCTTCCATGCGGATCAGTGAACTTCTCGATTACGCCCGCAAAAACGGAATTTCCACCGCCCAGCTGGAGCAGGCCTTCGACGACCTGGACGACCTGTACGAGCATGATATCTTTGACCGTCTCGAGGAACAGTTCGACGTCCTTGCCGACAGAAAGGACGAGGACAAAAAGCCAGAGTGGGACGACCTCTGGGAAAAGCTCTGGAATGACAGCAATTGGAATGGAGACCGACAGGCGTGGGAAAAGGCTTTAGAGCAGTTCCTTGACGGCCGGGACAGCGACTGGGACGAGGTCGAGGACTACCTCGAGCAATATTACGGCGGCCGCTGGGACGCCATTGAGGCCTCGCTCGAAAAGAAGTACGGCGACGATTGGGACGACCGTTATGACGACCTCCACGACGACGATGATGATGATGGCCGCGATGACGATGATGACCGCGATGACGATGATGACGACCACGACGACGATGACGACGATGACGACGACGATGACGACGACGATGACGACGATGACGACGACGATGATGACCGCGACGACGACTGATCTCATCCGGCCTTCAAAAAATTGAAGTTTTCCCTGAGCCGGCGGCGGAGGAGCGGTCCGCTCTTCCGCCGCCGCTTTGCGGAAGCTGTAAAAATTTTGGCCGGCACCTTGCAATTTCACCGCTTTTTCGGCATGATAAAGAAAGTACGCCGTTTTCCAGCGGCACGGATACCGAAAGGACGAAACCCTGATGCTTTTCTTTATGGTAACCGGAGAAGCCCCGCCCCCCGTGCTTCCAGCGCCGGTGCCGGTCGATGAAAGTCTGATTGCACGCATTGGGCAGAACGACATGGAAGCTTTCGAACAGCTCTACCGGCTGACCGAACGCCCGGTCCATGCCCTTGTGCTTTCCATTCTGCGCGATCCGAATGACGCCTGCGACGTTGTGCAGGAAACTTATCTCAAGGTGCGGGCGGCGGCCCACCTCTACCGGCCTCAAGGCAAGCCTCTCGCCTGGATTTTTACCATTGCAAAAAATCTGGCGCACAGCCACCTGCGCCGGCAGAGCCGCACCGATATTTCAGACGTTCCCGCATTGGAGGATGATCTGCGCTTTTCCTATGTTTCAGACCCTACCGACCGGATGGTATTGACCTCCGCCCTGAAAATTCTCGGGGAAGAGGAGCGTGAAATTCTGCTGCTTCATGCCGTTTCCGGTTTTCTGCACCGGGAAATCGCCTCGGCGCTCGGTCTTCCGCTCTCGACCGTTCTTTCCCGCTATCACCGCGCGCTGAAAAAGCTGAAAACGTTCTTAACCGGATCGGAGGTGTCCTTATGAGAGAACCGTTGGAGGAATCCCTGAATCGTGCAATGGACCAGCTTCCCCGCCCCTCCCTTCAGGAACTCTCGCGGATACCAGTCCCGCTGATGGATGCGCACGATGAGATGACCCGCCAGCATCCGCCCCGCCGTCCGGCGGCGCTGCGTCTGGCCTCCTGCGCCGCGGCGCTTCTGCTTCTCTTCGGCAGCGGCGGGTGGTATCTCCAGACACGCGCGGTCGCCAGCGTTATCGATCTGGATGTTAATCCCGGCTTTGAAATTACCGCCAACCGCCGCAGCAGGGTGCTTGAAATCACCCCCGTCGGCGCGGAGGACTGGAAAAACCTCCCCGATATCGACTTCCGCAATATGCCGCTCGAGGACGCGGTTGCCTCCCTTGTGGACGGGCTCTGCAGGGCGGGTTATCTGCGGGAGCCGGAAAGTGTCCTTCTTCTCTCGGTCGGCGGCAGCAACGCCGCGCAGATCGAGCAGTCCCTGACCGAACGGATTGGCTCGGTTCTTGAAACGCAGCAGAGCAGAGCCTCGGTGGTGCGGCAAAGTCTTCCGGAAAGCAGCCAGCTCCGCAGCCAGGCGCGGGGCTATCAGGTATCGGAGGGCAGACTGCATTTGGTCAACCAGATTCTTTCGCAGGAGCCTGCCTTCTCCCGGGAAAAGCTGTTGGAAATGAGCGTAAGCGAGCTGGTGTCTCTCGCCGGGCGGTACGGTTTTGCGCTGGATGGGATGCCCGAGTCCAAAACAGAGGAATACAGTCCCATGCTCCCCGATCAAAGCAGCGCGGGCAAGGACATGGGCGACGATTCAGATGATGATTCAGACGACGATGACCCGGACGACGAGCACGACAGTGATTCGGATGACGATGACCCGGACGGCGAGCACGACAGTGATTCGGATGACGATGACCCGGACGGCGATGACTCGGACGACGATGACCCGGACGACGATGACTCGGACGACGAGCACGACGATGATTCAGACGACGATGACTCCGAAGATGGGGATGACTGATTCCTGCAACACAAAAGGGCTGCACATGCAGCCCTTTTTCCATTCTGCTTCCGCGGTTTTTTCACAGGTCTGCTCTGCCATGCGGTTTTGTACTAAACAATGTTCGGTTTGGCCCTATTCTTTTTCACAGAGTTGCGCCGCTGCCCGGCGCCCCTCCTCTGGGCTGTCCGCCGTTCTTTTCACCGCAAGCAAGGCACAGCAGCAAATGTTCCCGCGCGGCTTTCGCGGTCGGCTGGGGAGCCTCCTCCGAAAGATAGCGCAACGCAGCGTTCCACTCGGAAAGCGGCGCCGCTTCATAAGGTATTTTCTCCACCCGGCGCGCCAGCTGCGCACGTTCCCAACCCTGCAGATACCTCAGATCAGACAGATATCCGCAATGTGCTATAACCGACAGCATTTCCAGCAGAGAAAATTCAAAATTTTCCTCCAGTTTCAAAAAACCACCACACGTTTCGCATTCCAACGCTTATTTCAAGTCAATCATAGCACAGTATATTTACGAATGTCAATTAAAAACATCCAAATGATAATGTGATATCAATCAGATTATTTTACCATACTAATGAGGGGTGGTAAAATGATCGCTGAAAAAATTAAGCGTCTGCGGGAACAGGATTCTCTGACACAGGCCGAGCTTGCAAAACGTCTGGGGATCACGCGTTCCAGCGTCAACGCATGGGAGATGGGGATTTCCGCCCCCTCCACCCAATACCTCGTTGAATTGGCGAACATTTTTAAGGTGTCTACCGACTATCTTCTGGGAATCGACACCTCATGTTCTGTGAATGTGGCGGGACTTACCGAAGGGGATATCCATCTCGTTCATATTCTGATTTCACATTTGAAAAGTAAAAATACTCATTCCGATTAAGAGCGTACAGCGAGCCCGATCTTCGGCTTTTATAAAAACCGAAGGCGGGTTCTCCGCCGGGGTCGCGAGGTTTACGGGCTTCTTCACTGTGGCAAAGAGATTTGCGGGCTTTGCGCTGTTTTGTTTCAAACAAGGACAGTTTTCTCCCGCACAAAAGTCATCTGCAAGCATAAAAAATCCGGCGTCCACCGCTTGGTGGACGCCGGATTTTTCAGGAACGGCTGACCGTTCGAACTTTTCTTAATACATGCCGCCCATGCCACCGCCGGCAGGAGCCGCCGGCTCCTCCTTCGGCTCTTCAGAAACAAGCGACTCGGTGGTCAGAACCATCGCCGCGACCGATGCGGCATTCTGCAGAGCACTGCGGGAAACCTTGGTCGGATCGACAATGCCCATCTCCATCATATCGCCATAGGTCTCATTGGCCGCATTGAAGCCGTAGCCGACCTTGCGTGCGCGCTTGATCTTGTCGATGATGACCGAGCCTTCGAGGCCGGCGTTCTTGGCGATCTGGCGGATCGGCTCCTCAAGGGCGCGCTGCACAATTTTCACGCCGGTCTTGACATCGCCGCCCACCGAAACAGCCAGCTTCTCGACGCTGGGAATGGCGTTGAGCATCGCGACGCCGCCGCCGGCAACGATGCCTTCCTCAACCGCCGCCTTGGTGGCCGAGAGAGCGTCCTCGATGCGAAGCTTTTTCTCCTTCATCTCCACCTCGGTGGCAGCGCCGACCTTGATGACCGCTACGCCGCCCGCGAGCTTGGCAAGGCGCTCCTGCAGCTTCTCGCGGTCGAAGTCGGAGGTGGTGTTCTCGATTTCAGAGCGGATCTGAGCGACCCGGCCCTTGATCGCATCGGAATTGCCGGCGCCGTTGACGATCACGGTGTTTTCCTTCGAAACCTTGACCTGTCCGGCGCGGCCGAGCATGTCAACAGTGGCTTCCTTCAGCTCATAGCCGAGGTCGGAGCTGATCACGGTGCCGCCGGTCAGGATGGCGATATCCTCGAGCATGGCCTTGCGGCGGTCGCCGAAGCCGGGAGCCTTGACGGCCACGCAGGTGAAGGTGCCGCGCAGGCGGTTGACCAGCAGGGTGGCGAGCGCCTCGCCCTCGATGTCCTCCGCGATGATGACCAGCTTCTTGCCGGACTGCACAATCTGCTCAAGCAGAGGCAGAATCTCCTGAATCGAGGAAATCTTCTTGTCGGTGATCAGGATATAGGCGTCGTCGATGACAGCCTCCATCTTGTCGGTATCGGTAACCATATAGGGGGAGACGTAGCCGCGGTCAAACTGCATGCCCTCGACAACCTCGGTGTAGGTCTCGGCGGTCTTGGACTCCTCGATGGTGATGACGCCGTCGGAGCCGACCTTTTCCATCGCCTCAGCGATCAGCTTGCCGATCGTCTCATCTCCGGCGGAAACGGTGGCAACACGGGCGATGTCGGCAGAGCCGGAAACCTTCTTGGAATTCTCGCGGATCGCCTCGACAGCCGCATCGACCGCCTTCTGGACGCCGATCTTGATCTCCATGGGGTTCGCGCCCGCGGCAACGTTCTTCATGCCCTCGCGCACCAGTGCCTGAGCAAGCAGGGTCGCGGTGGTAGTGCCGTCGCCGGCCGCGTCATTGGTCTTGGTGGCAACCTCCTTGACGAGCTGGGCGCCCATATTCTCAAAGGGGTCCTCGAGTTCGATCTCCTTGGCGATGGTCACGCCGTCGTTGGTGATCAGCGGAGCGCCGAACTTCTTGTCGAGCACAACGTTGCGGCCTTTCGGGCCAAGGGTAATTTTAACGGTATCGGCAAGCTTGTCAATGCCCGCCTGCAGGGACTTTCTGGCGTCTTCGCCGTAAGCAAGAATCTTAGCCATAGTGGTGTTTCCTCCTCCAATGATTGTTTCAGGTTTGCGGCCGCTGGGGCCGGTGATTTTTTATTCTACAACCGCAAGGACATCCGACTGGCGCAAAATGGTGTATTCCACCCCGTCAATCTTGACCTCGGTGCCGGCATATTTGCTCAGCAGCACCTTCTGGCCGGCGGAGAGGTACATCTTAACCTCCTTGCCGTCTACAAGTCCGCCGGGGCCCACTGCGATGATCTCCGCGACCTGGGGCTTTTCCTTCGCGGAACCAGCGAGGATGATGCCGCTCTTGGTGGTTTCCTCGGCCTCTACCATCTTGACAACAACACGGTCTGCCAACGGTTTGATGTTCATAGCGATTCCTCCATTTATTTGATTTTTGATTTTATATTTTTAGCACTCTCATTTCTTGAGTGCTAACTATATTCTATCCTAATTTTTCAAAAAATCAAGGGGTTTTCTGCTTTTTTTGCAAAATTCATAATTTTTTAAAAAGTGCCGCTACCGCTCCGCAATTTCCCCTTCGCAGTCACGATCCGATTTGCCCAGACCGCCGCCAGCAAACCGCGGCTTCACTTTTTCCTTCGCGATCACAATTCAATTTGCCCAGGCCGCCGCCAGCACACTGCGGCTTCGCTTTTTCCTTCGCGATCACAATTCGATCTGCCCAGACCGCCGCCAGCAAACTGCGGCTTCACTTTTTCCTTCGCGATCATAATTCGATCTGCCCAGACCGCCGCCAGCAAACTGCGGCTTCACTTTTTCCTTCGCGATCATAATTCGATCTGCCCGGCCAGAATCATGACGGCCGCCCCCAGCAGCACACCGCAGAAGGCCGGGCCGCGCCGCCCTGTGCGCCAGGCGGCGGGAAGCAGCTCTCCGAAGGAAAGAGCCGTCATCAGCCCCCCCACGCCGCAGTAGATCAGCGCGAGGCCCGACTCCCCGAGCCGCCCCGCAAGAAAGCGCCAGGCCAGAAGCGCCCCCGCCGGTTCGGCAAACCCTGATACCGCCGCCATCAGCAGTGCCCTTCCCCGTCCTTCGCCCGCGGCGGTCAGCGGCATCGCCACCGAAATTCCCTCCGGGATATTGTGCAGGGCGATGGCGGCGCAAAGCACCAGCCCCGCGTGCAGGTCGCTGTTGCCGCTGAGAAAAACGGCCACCCCTTCCGGCAGGTTGTGCACCAGCAAAACGATCATCGACAAAAGCCCCAGGCGCCGGTATCCGGACCGCCCCTGTTCCCGAGGCACCATCAGCTCAAGGAATGCCGCAAACAGCGCCCCGGCCGCGGCCGCGGCGCCCGCCGCAAAGATTCCCGCCGCGCCCGGCATCGCAATCAGCAGCACAGAAATCCCCTCCGGCAGCAGCTCCGACAGCGAGACGCCCGTCATCACCCCCGCGGCCAGCCCCAGAGAAAACGCCATCATCCACGCGGGCGGCCTTCTGAAAAGAACCGCCGCTCCCGCGCCGACCATCGTCGCCATGCCCGCCGCCGTGCTCAGAAGCAGCGCGATCATTGCCCGGTCATCCATCGCCATTCCTCCTCTTAGCATCATCATTTCTGTTTATAGCTATTCAGCCGGGCGAAAAAATAGCTTTCGGGAGAGCGATTCCTTTCGGGTTGGGAGCGTCTCATCTGTTTTTTCAGCAGGTTGTCGCAAAAAATATCCGACGAAAAACCTTCCTCCTTGCCCGCGGTGCCGCAAAAAAGATTGGTATAAATCCTCAACGCTAACAGATACTATCATCACAACCAATGCCATCACAGCGATGATAGAAAACAAAGGAGCGTTTCTGATGAAAGCAACTGGAATTGTCAGGAGGATTGACGATCTCGGGCGCGTCGTCATCCCTAAGGAGATCAGGAGAACGATGCGGATCCGCGAGGGGGACCCTCTCGAAATTTATACAGACAACGA
>Ga0129314_1000395_pt1 | contig 47045 bp, 43 predicted proteins | sample O1111metagenome_FD_94431 | JGI IMG/M metagenome (GOLD analysis project Ga0129314, IMG submission 94431) | Orangutan individual fecal microbial communities from fecal samples from Wisconsin, USA - O1111 metagenome | ecosystem: Host-associated > Mammals > Digestive system > Large intestine > Fecal... | reverse complement strand
GACTGAGCTATGACAGCATATGGCGACCCGGATCGGGCTCGAACCGACGACCTCTAGCGTGACAGGCTAGCGTTCTAACCAACTGAACTACCGGGCCACATGCGGTGTTGCATCGCTGCAACGGTATTGATTATATACTCTCAGAGGCATTCTGTCAAGCATATTTTGCAAAAAACTTTCAAAAAAGTTTTTACGGCATTTGCTTGACATTATCGCCCCAATTTGCTATTATATACAAGCAGTCACGTGATTGCAGCATTTAAATAGGGGTATAGCTCAGCTGGTAGAGCAGCGGTCTCCAAAACCGCGGGCCGAGGGTTCGAATCCTTCTGCCCCTGCCAAAACGCACATCTTTCCTTGTGAGAGATGTGCGTTTCTTTTTGTATCTATATTCTATGATAGGCGTACCGTCAATCCCATTGGGGTTCCGGCGGCACGTAAAAAGCCCGCTCCTGTATGGCCTCACACAGGAACGGGCTTCTCTTTTTATTCAGGATATAGGCGCTGCACAGGCCGTTTTTCAGCGCAGACCGGTCGCCGTGTCATCCAGCAGATTGGTCATACTGCGCAGGCTGATGCCCAGCGTGGACAGGTTGTGCAGCATGGCCGACTGGGCCGGAAGCAGAATACCGGCCGCGCCCAGCACGATCAGGCTGCCGTTGAAGCCGATCACGAACCGGTAGTTCGAGTGAATGCGGTTCATCAGGCTGCTGGACAGCTGCCGCAGCGTCACCAGTTCAAACAGGTTCTCGGCCGCAATGGTCACGTCCGCAATTTCCCGGGCAATGGCCGCGCCGTCGCTGATGGCAATGCCCACGTTGGCCGCCGACAGGGCCGGAGAATCGTTGATGCCGTCGCCCAGCATAATCACGGTATGCCCGGCCGCCCGCTCTTCTTCCACAAAACGGGCCTTGTCCTCCGGCAACACCTCGGCGTGATACTCATCCACGCCCACCTGGGCCGCAATGGCGGCCGCAGTGCGCTCGCTGTCGCCGGTCAGCATCACGGTTTTGCGCACGCCCAGCTCGCGCAGGCGCTGAATCACCTCGCGGGCTTCACTGCGCAGCGGGTCCGAAATGCAGATGACCGCCGCCAGCTCGCCGCCCACGGCCAGATACAGATGGGAATACTCCGGCGGCAGCGCGTCAAACTTCGCCTGCTCCCCTGCGGGAATCGTGGACTGCTCATCCTCAAACACAAAGTGGTAGCTGCCGATGATGACCTTCTCGTCCTTCACGGTGCTGGCGATGCCATGGGCCACCAGATACTGCACCTGCGAGTGCATCTCTTCGTGCGTCAGGCCGCGCTGCTGGGCTGCACGCACCACGGCGTTCGCCATGGAGTGCGGGAAGTGCTCCTCCAGGCAGGCCGCCAGGCGCAGCATCTCGCTCTCCTCCCGGCCGCCGAAGGTGACCACCTGAGCCACCACCGGGCAGGCATAGGTCAGGGTGCCGGTCTTGTCGAACACGATGGTATCGGCCTTGGCAATGGCCTCCAGGAACTTGCCGCCCTTGACCGTCGCGTGATGGATGCTGGCCTCCCGCATAGCGGAGAGCACCGCCAGCGGCATGGAGAGCTTCAGCGCACAGGAGAAGTCCACCATCAGCACCGAGAGGGCGCGGGTCACGTTGCGGGTGAGCAGATAGGCAATGGCGCTGCCCGCCAGCGTATAGGGCACCAGCTTGTCCGCCAGATGGGAAGCCTGATCCTCCGCCGAGGACTTGAGCTTCTCGGACTGCTCGATCATGGAGACGATCTTGTCGTACCGGCTGCCACCGCACTGCTTCTCCACGCGGAGAACGCACTCGCCCTCTTCCACCACCGTGCCTGCATACACGGTGGAACCGGGACGGCGGGCCACCGGGATGGACTCGCCGGTTAGGGACGCCTGGTTGACCATGACCTCCCCCTCGTCGATCACGCTGTCCAGCGGGATCATGCCGCCCATATGCACGGCAATGCGGTCGCCGGGGCGCACTTTGCTCAGGGGCAGCTGCACTTCGCCGTCCTCCGTCTTGACCCAGACCCGGTCAATGTTCAGGGACATGCTGCGGGCCAGATCTTCCACCGACTTCTTGTGGGTCCACTCCTCCAGCAGCTCACCCAGCCCCAGCAGGAACATCACCGAACCGGCGGTGCCGAAATCGCCCCGCGCCATGGAAATGCCCACGGACAGGCCGTCCAGCAGTTCCACGTGCAGCTGCCGCCGCCACAGGCAGCGCACCGCCCGGCCCAGATAGGGCAGCGAGCGGCACAGCGTCCACGCCATGCGCAGCGGCGCCGGGAAGAACATATCCCGCACCGCCTTACCGCAGACCATGCCCACCAGTTTTTCCTGATACTCCCGGTTGGTGGCGCGGCTGGTGTGGGGCACCACCAGCTTGGCAGCCTCTTCGCTCTGATATGAGAAACCACGCAGTGCCTTCAGCACGGCGGCGCGGCCGCCCTCTTTATAATAGATGATGGCACAGCAGGTGCGCTCATGCACCGCGGCCTGATCCACCGCATCCAGCCCCTGCAACCAGGTTTCCACCAAGTCTGCCTGGTCCAGCGTCATGCGACGCTGGGCCAGCTGCACCCGGATGCGACCCCGGCTTTCATGTTTGATTGAAAATTTCATAGGCCCTCCAAAAAAGAAGGGCCGCTTGTGCGGCCCCTCCTCTGCTTTTTGTTACGCCTGCTCCTGGGTTTCTTCTTCCTCGGCAGCAGTTTCCTCTTCGCCGCAGGCAGCCGCTTCTTCCTTGGCCGCACGCTGCTCGTTGATGTCTTTTGCGGAGGCCAAAATATCGGCAGCGTTCTCCTGCACCGTGGAAACGGTGTCCATCACGCACTCCTTCATTCGCAGCACAGCCGCGGTGGTGTGGGTGTAAACGTTCTTGGCGTCCTTGCTGCTCAGCAGCTTGATGCCGGCAGAGCCAAACAGCGCGCCGCCTGCAAACAGCGCCAGCTTAGAATAAACATTCATAAAAAAGCCTCCCTCTAAATGTTACGGAGCCTCGGGCAAAATGCCCGGCGGCTCAGCGTTTTTTGTGACCGGTCACAATCGTCATAACCATGCAAAACAGCGTGGCCCACGCCCAGAAGCGATGGTGTTTCATAAAGCCTTCCTCCTGTACTTTGTGCCCAAAAGGCGGCGGAGCAGCCTGTGCTCTGCCGCCCTGCCTGTTTTGTTTAATTATTATAGAAACACGCAATTTCAGAATCAAGTCATTTTTGCATTCAAAATGTCCCAAACGGACATTTTATGTCAGCCGTTGATCCGGCGATACTGGGCCGGTGAAACCCCATACTGCCGCCGGAACGCCTGCCCGAACTGGCTGACGCTGCCGTAACCCACGTCTGCCGCCACCTGAAGCACCGGCAGCCCGGTGGTCTCCAGCAGCTGGGCAGCCTTCCGCAGCCGCTGTTCCCGCAGGAAGGCGTGAATGGACCGGCCATACACCTGCCGGAAGCAGGTTTTCAGCAGCGTTTGGGAGAGGTGATGCCGGTCAGCCAGCTGGGCAATGGTAATGGGTTCGTTCAGCCGCGCCAGCATATCGTCGTGGGCCTGGCGTACCGCCTCCCGCTGGTGGCTGTCGTAATAGGCACAGGCCGCCGGGGCGCACAGGTGCAGAGCCTCCCGGCCCAAAAGGTAAAACATCTCCGCGGTTTTCAGCTTCAGGTAGTCCGCCTGTTCCTCCGCCGGAAGTGCCTCCAGCGATGCAAACACCGACACCTCCCACGGGCAGACCTGAAGCAGTGCGCAGCCGCCACTGGCCTCCAGACGGCAGGCCGAGTCCTCATTCAGCACAAAGCCGCCGAACTCTCTGCCAAAGGCCGAAAGCTTTGTCCGTTCCAGCGTGAGCACGGCCCCGCGGAATTCCGCATCGGCGCAGACGCTCCAGGTGCCCGGAACAGCGCTGAACAGCAGGACCGTTCCCTTTTTGGTCTGTGCCCGTCGGCCGGGCGCTTCCACCTCCAGGCTGCCCGCCTGGCAGAACAGCACCTCCAGCGGTGCCCCTGCCGTACCGGCGGCCGTTTTGTTGTGGGGCTTGCCATCGCCCAGGCGGCTGAAGGCCACGGCCCCCTGAGCCTGTGCCACAGACGGTACAGACCCGTTCAGCAGTTGTGTCAGCATAGCCCTCACCTCCTTCGGTTGTTTCTTTCATGCCCGTTTCTCCGGTCTGCGTGCACGTTTGGTGGCCGAGATGCTTCGGGCGCCCTGCCGCGCTTTTGGCACACCGGCGGGCATTCTTTTTCAACGCATCGTCTATTTCTATCAGTTAGTATCTGCTAACCATAAAGAAGAATAACACACTCCATTTTAAAAAGCAAGCCTTCCCCTCTTTTTTTCCCTTTGGGTTAAAATCGTCCCAAAAGGGCAGCCGGATTTGTGTAGTTTGCTGCAGCAAACTCAAATTTTGCCGTCCCGCAAACCAAAAAGCCGCCGGGCGAAAATGCAGCTGCACATTCCGGCCGGCGGCAGGTTTTTGGGGCTTGCGCCCTTGCCTCAGTGTTTGATTTCGTCCGTCTCGATGATAAACTTCACACTTCCGGTCTGCCCTTCGGCCAGGCCGCCGAAGTTGGCGTAGGCTTCGTCCGCCTGCTTCACCGCCTTCACCCGGCGGATCACCTCCCGCAGATCGTCACCGGCCAACCTGGTCAGCTCCTGAATGCCGTCCTCATCAAAGGTTTTCACCCCATCGCTGAGGGCCTGTACTCCCTCAATGAGGGTATCCATGGCTTCGCACAGGGCATCGCCCGCTTCTTTCAGCGCATCGGTGCCCTGATGCAGGCCGTCCGTGCCCTGCCGCAGCAGTTCCACGCCCTGGCTCAGGGCGGCGGTGCCTTCGTCCACCCCAGCCGCCAGCTGGGCCAGCTGGGTCAGGGTGGTTTTCAGCCCGGCCACGGTCTCGCTCATCCCGCCCATGGTCTGGGCAAAGCCGCTCAGCGTTTCCACTTCCTGATTCATCCGCTCAACCAGCGCAAGGATCATCTCCCCCTGATCCTCACCCTCCGGCAGCGTGGGAAGCGTCAGCTGCTGCACTTTGCTCAGCTGCGCTTCGGTCTCGCTCAGGGCCGCCTGCTGGACCGCAATGGGCGCCGACAGGTCAACCGCACCGGCCAGCGCCTCACCGAGGGTCTCGCTCAGCTGTGCCCGCTGCTCTTCGTCCAGATCCGCCGCAGCCAGCGCCTGTTCCAGCGCTTCCTGTGCCTGCCCGGCCGCCAGCGCGTTCAGGTCCTCCGCGCTCAACCCGGCGCTCTCCAGGCTTTGCAGTGCGGCAGCCACGCCGCTCTCTGCCTGATCGGCATAGCTTTGCGCCTGCGCGGCATATTGCTGCCACTGCTCGGTGCGGGTTTGCTGGGCTTCCAGTTCCGTTTGCAGTGCCGCGGCGTCCTGCTCCAGCTGCTTTGCCGCCTGCCCGACGGCGGCCAGCGCCTCTTCATCCGCCGGGGCCGCGTCCATTCCCGCCAGGGCGGTGTTCAGGCCATCCAGCCCGGTGTGCAGCAGGGTGGCCGCCTGGGCCAGCTGGGGCATATTTTCGGCCAGCTGCACGGTGCCGTCCGCCAGCCGCCCCGCCCCCTCGTTCAGGCTTTTTACGCCGTCGGTGTATTCCTCCAGATAGTCCCCGAACTCCTTCACGCCGTCCAGCAGCTCGCCGGTTCCGTCCAACAGCTCTTTGCTGGCATCGTTCAGTTCGTCCATGGAGTCCGCCAGATCCTCCGCGTCCGCCAGGTCGTTCTCTTCCAGTTCGCGGAACAGCCCATTTGTGACCACCGTGGCCGTAAAGTCCAGCTCAAAGTTCTGCACCTGCGCGGTCACTTCCACAAAGTCGGGCAGGTCCACATCCTCGGTGGGTTCGTATTGGTTCAGGCGCAGGCTGTCCGCAAGGCCCGGGAAGGCATACCCCAACACCACGGTCTGACCGTCCATGCTCATCTTTTTGCCGTTGGTCACCTGCACGTCGCTGAATTTTTCCTCATCCAGCATCAGGGCCGTAAACGCCAGAAAGGGCACCTGCACCGTGCGGCCGGTGCCGTTCCCCTGTGCCGCGTACTCCGTGTGGTTCTCGTAATCAAACCGGATGCCCACGCGCCCGCTCTTGCCCGCCAGCTCTTCCGGCGTGATGGGCTGGCCATCCAGCGTATACGTAATATTCACCGTCACCGGAAGCGGCTCATCGCTCTCGCCCTTGTAGTGAATGGCCTCCCCCAGATTGTCCCACAGAAGGGTACCATCGGCGGCAAGGGTGTACTCCTCTTCGCCCTCAGTGTTCCGGATGTCCCGCAGGTTCGTGCGGTCCACCAGCTTCTCGTCCTCCTGCTGCTTCAGCACCGTTTCCACGGTGATTTTGCGGGCGGTGCCGTCCGGGTTGGCCTTCACGGTGACGGTCTCGGTCTTATCCGGCTCTTCGTCGCCCGCCGGGCTGACCGGTGTCCCGGCGCACACCGCGGGCACGCTCACACGGGCCGCATCGCTCTTCTGGGCCGAGGCGGGGATGCTCACACCAAGGGCTAGTGCCGCCGCAAGGGCCAGCACTCCGGCCCGCTTGATCCATCCAGACTGTTTCATAGGGCGTTCCTCCTCACTCCACATTTTTCAAAGCTTCGTCCATGGGCACCCGCCGGATGCGCCGCAGCTCCAGCACGGCCACCGCCGCATAGGCAGCCAGCCCGATGGCCAGCATTTTCACGTAAAGGTTCGGCTCCACATACAACGGGATCCACCCGCTGATGCTCTCCAGCATGATGGTGTAGAACAGCCATTCCATCACCTTGCTCTCCACCGGCAGGCTGATAAGCAGGCAGGCCACCACCACCAGCGAGGTGGGCAGCAGATACAGCCGGGCGATCTCTCCGTCCGAATAGCCCAGAATCTTCGCCATGGAGATGGACTGGGCATTCTTTTCAATGACGATTTTGGAGAGCAGATACACCAGCACCACAAAAATGGCCACAGCAAAGCCGTTTACCAGATTCATCATGCTGCCCATGGAGACCTGCAGCTGCCGGGAGATCTTGGTCAGGGTGTCCAGCGTGGTCACCGACGCAATGTACTGCTCGTCAATGTCGGTGATCGGCTGGTCGGACAGATAGCCGCAGAAGTAATCCCGGCCCAGATCAAATGCATCGTTCAGCCGGTCTCGCCCCATAAACAGGGCCAGCGAACCCATGTAATCGTAGACGCCGTCAATGGTAAAGGTATAGGTGTCCGTCTCATAGGGTTCTTTCAGGGTCAGCGTATCCCCCGCCTTCACGCCGTATTTGTCGGCATAGGCCTGCGAGACCCAGACGCCGTCGGTGTCAATGGGAATGTACCGGCTGCCTGCTTCCACGCCGTAGAGCAGCACCGTTTCGCTTTTGTAGCGCTCCCCCAGCGTGTTCAGGGTGTAGGCGCTGAATTTCTCCGCCCCCTCCTGCTCGGTTTCCACCTGATGCTGGAACCAGAGCATGGAGACCATGCTCTGCAGCTTCTGCTCCTCATTGGCAGCCGAAAGTGGCACCTGAAGCAGGTACTGGTAACGGCACAGCAGGTTTTGCTCCATGATCTCCTGATAATGGCTCAGCACCGGCGGGAACATCATGCCGAACATCAGCAGCAGGTTGGCAAACAGCACGCCCACCAGCAGCACGGCATAACTGCCCAGGTTCTGGGCGATCACCCGCAGGCGGAACCGGCCGAAAAACGGCATTCTTGGGCTGAGGGGAATAGCTCGCCGCTGCTTTTTGCGGCTCAGTTCCCGCCGCAGGAACTTCAGCGGTGAGAGGGTGAGGGTGCGCCGCAGAACGGCCCAGTTGATCACCAGCATCAGCAGCGCCGGCACCACGGTGGTGAGCAGAAATGCCTCGCTGTTCCAGCAGGTCACATAGGTGGGCAGGCTGTAACTGCCGTAATACATTCCGGCGCATACGTCCTTCAGCAGCGTGTATCCCAGCACGTTGCCCACCACCGCGCTGACGATCAGAACCAGCAGCGGGGCCGCCAGATAATGCCGCACCAGTTCGCTTCGGGTATAGCCGGAAGCCCGCAGCGTACCGATCACATTGGCTTCTTTGGCGATGGTGTTCGCGGTGGTTACGCCAAACACAAAGGCCATAATGGCAATGATGATGTACAGCAGCGCGATCATCATGGCCCGGTCGCTGCCCATATCATCCCCGGTAAAGGTAATGGCCTGATTCTGGTATTGGGGCACAAAGCTCTCCAGCTTCACCTCGGCCGTCAGCTGCTTCATCAGCTCTTCCGCCCGGTCCTGCTGGGCGGCCTTGTCCACAGGCGGCTCATCGTACTTCCAGGCATAATGATAGGTCAGCTGGTTCGTTCCCAGTGCATCAAAGCAGTCTTTTGAAACAATGCCCACACCGAATTTGACGGAATCGAACATACTGTCGTTGTTGTCTGAGAAGAGGCAGCTGTAATCTGAAAGGGCCACCAGGCCGCTTATCGTCCAGCGGCGGCCGTCCTCCGTTTTCAGCGTATCGCCCGGCGTCAGGCCGTTGTTGTCCGCATACATACGGTCAATGGCCACCTCGTCCGCCGTTCGGGGCAGGCTGCCGCTCATCAGGCAAACCAGGTCTACCTGCTCCCGCGGGGCAAACACCCGCAGGGTGCTGCCGTTGGTGAGGGACTTTTCCACGTAGAAGTTCTCATACAGCTGCACACCCCAGCCCTGCATGGTTTTTACCTGGGCCTTGTTGGCCTTTTTAGCCAGGTCGAAATAGCCGTCCTCGATGTTGTAGAGGGTAAAGCCCTCCTCATAGGCGGCCAGCAGGCTGCCGTCCGCCACCAGAAAGCCGGACACAAAGCCGATGGTGGCCGTCAGCAGCAGAAAGATCACCAGATACTTGCCCAGTTCGTCCCGAAGCTCCCGCAGAATGCGTTTTCTCAGGGGATTTTTCATCGTGCGCCCCCTTACCATTCCAGATCTTCCGCCGCCACCCGGTGCTCGTTGCGTCGGTCGCTGCGGATGACTCCATCCCGCATACGCACCACCCGGTCAGCCATATCCTTGATGGCGTCGTTGTGCGTTACCATGATCACAGTGTTGCCGTACTTGCGGTTCACCGTTTCAATGAGCTTCAGAATCTCCTTGGAGGTCTGGTAATCCAGCGCACCGGTGGGCTCGTCGCACAGCAGAATGTCCGGATTCTTCACAATGGCGCGGCCGATGGCCGTGCGCTGCTGCTGGCCGCCGGAAAGCTGGTTGGGCAGCTTGCTGCGGTGGTCGTACAGGCCCAGAACGTGAAGCAGCTCGTCCACATTCAGGGGGTTCTCACTCAGGTAAGCTCCCACCTCAATGTTTTCCCGCACGGTCAGGTTGGGAATCAGATTGTACATCTGAAAAATATACCCCAGATGGCGGCGGCGGTAGCGGGTGAGCTGCTTTTCCTTCATGGCCGCCATACGCTCGCCGTTGATGAAGATGTCGCCCTCGTCCGCCCGGTCAATGCCGCCGATGATGTTCAGCAGGGTGGATTTGCCGGAACCGGAGGGGCCCAGCAATACGCAGAACTCGCCCTTTTCCACCGAGAGCTGAATGCCTTTCAGCACCTCCACCCGGCTGTCGCCTGTCCCGAAGGACTTTTTGATCTGGCATATCTCCAAAAACATAGAATCTCACCTTTTCTTTTCCGTGCAGTTGTATATAGAACCGGAATTCGGCTGTTTCTCGCTTGTGCGGCATTGTCTGGCCGAGGGCCGCAGGCATACCGCGCCGCCCTCTATGCCGGTGCAAACGCTCCCACCGGCCCGCCCCTTTGCCCGTGGATTGTTCGATTTGCAGAATTTTTTGCGGCCCTTTTTTGTGGCCTCCACAAGTTAGTTTTAGCTAACTAAAGATAGCATCTGCAAACCGGGCCCGTCAACGCATTGCGGGCCGCGACTGTCCCGTTTGGACATTTTTCACTGGTTTTGCGTTAGAAACATCCAAAAGCACGCCATAAAAGAAGGAGCGCCACCCGGGCGCTCCTTCTTTTAGCAGTAAATTCTGATTTTGTACGCGGCACGGTTGGCCGTCACAATGTAAGTGCGTATTCGCGCAGTGCCACGTGGCCGCAGAAGTCCTGAAATTCCTGCCGCCGGCCGGTGGGCACAAAGCCCAACCGTTCATACAGACGAATGGCGGGCAGGTTGCCCTCCACCACATCCAGCAGCAGCGTGGTTCCGCCCTGCGCGCGGGCCAGGTCGGCCATGCGGGTCAGCAGTTCGCCACCAAGGTTCTGCCCGCGGAACGCCGGATGCACGGCCAACAGATGCAGTGCCCAGCCCGTCGGGCCTTCTTCCAACACCACGGCAGCGGCAATGCGCGCGCCCTGCCAGGCCAGATACATGGTTTGCTGTTCCACGGCCTGTTTCAGGCTCTCTTCGCTGGGATGCGCCCCATACACCCATAAGGGGGAATACTCCGCCCCTTTCAGGGCCTCGCAGATCTCCCGGTAAAACCGGTACACCACCGGAAGCTGTGCCGGTTCGGCCGCCTCAACCTTTATCATCGTTTCAACACTCCCGTTCATCTCACTCATTTTTCTCCGCCAACCCACGCAGCCTTGCCCCAGGGGGCCTGTGCCTCCTGCTCGGTGAACAGCCACAGCACCGGGACGCCCTGGGCCGCGCTCTCCGGCGGGAAGTCCCCTCGACCATCGGTGAACACCACCACGCTGGCAGGGCGCTCATTCTGTGAAAAGCGGGCCAGTGGCTCAAAGGCCGCCGCAAGGTCGGTGCCGCCGCCCCCATGCGGGCAAAGCGCAGCCAGTGCTGCCTCATCGGCAAAGGGGAACGGGCCATAGCTCCGGGTGTCAAAAAAGCCCACCCATCCGTTGAGCTGCCCGGCGAACTGCTCCAGCGCCCCGCAGATCTCCCCATACACCCGGTTCAGTTCAGCCGAATGCACCGAGCCGGAGGTGTCCACCATAAACAGCACCGGGCGGGCCGCCTGCTCCTCCGGTGCAAAGTCCGGCAGAAACAGGCCCGTCTCCTGAAAGCGCCGGTCCGGCGGCTGGAAGGAGTAATCGCAGATTTCTTCCTGCAAAAAGCTGTCCAGCAGCCTGCGCCAGTCCCGGGCGGGCACGGGCATTTTCTCCCAGCCGCGCGCCCGCTCTCCCGGGTCGCGGCCCCGCCGCCGGTCCTTCTCGGTCAGCTTCCGAAGCAGCTGAAGGCCCTCCAGGGTCTCGCCGTTCTGCCCGTTGGGCTGGGGCCGGCCGATTTTGTGCGGCTCCTCCGGAATTTCAATCGGCTCCGTCTCTTCGTCGCTCATCCGAAAATTCTCCGGCGTTTTGCGGCGGGATTCATACTTGAACTTTTTCTTCCACTCTGCCTCTTCCGGTGCCAGGCAGAGGTCCTCCGGGTCCGGGTCGGCCGGGCTGAGCACCACCGTCTCTCCGGCACAGGGGCCGCCCCTGCGCTCCCAGAAGCAATCGGAATCCAGCCGGTAGCTTCTGCGCTTATTCTCAGGCAGGGCCGCCGGGTCAAAGGGAATGTTCCGGAAGGCTTCCTCCGCCGTGAGTAGCCGCCCCTCCACGCGGGGGTAGAAGGTCTCGTGGTGCAGATTTCCCAGATGGGTAAACGCTTCCAGCTTCCAGCCTTCCGCCAGCAGGTGGGAATTCACCACCACATCGCAGGCCAGATGAAACCGCTCACCCCGAAACAGCGCCGGGCGGTCAAGGTGCCCCAGCCGGATGTGTGCCAGCTGATGGGCCAGCATAAAGGCCCGCTCCGCCTCGGTCAGGCGTTCCAGCCAATCCGGGTCAAACCAGATGCACCGGCCGTTGGCGGACATATGAAACACCTGCTTTGTGGCCGCAAACGTCATGGAATACAGCCGGTCTGCGCCGGGGCAATCTGCCAGGATCAGGCGCAGGCGAGCCTCCTGCAGGTTCCGCCGCAGGCGCTTGATCCGCGCCCCGGTCATTGCAGGCCCTTCTGCAGGGCGGTGCGGAACACCTCATTCTGCCTCAGCAGCGGCCGCAGAGCGGGGATCTGATTGCAGTCGCGCAAAAATTCGCGGCGGAACTCCCAGGGCAGGCGGCAGGCGTAGGCGATGGCGTGATCCAGCCCCGCCTGCTCCGGCCGCTGCCGCGCGTAGGCCGCCAGTGCCGAGCGCAGTGCAAGGCGCAGTTCCGGCGCCTTCGGAACGGCTGCCTCCTCGCCTGCAAAAATGGCAGCGGGGTCCGGAATCTTTTCGTAAAGGCCGCACCAGGTTTTGAAGGGATAGGCGGTCTCTTCGCCGATGCAGCCGGCCACCAGCGGGTAAACCGCCGTCACGTCCGCCGAGATCGTGTTCAGGATGTTGCTGACCATCTCCCAGGAGCGGGGCGTCGGGAAGGCCAGCTGGGTGCCGGAGGGGTCAAAGCGCATGAGGGCGGCCGGGTTGTACTCCAGATAGCCCGTCACAAAGGGGTGCACCCCGGCCCGAAGCGCCCAGCGGTGCCAGGCCGCCGCGTCCACCGCCACCTCAAAGTGGCACAGCCGGTTGGCCAGCGCCTTGGGCATATTGTACACCACCGACTTATCCGTCACCCGGTTTCCCGCTGCGATCACAATGCAGTTTTCCGGCAGGCGATGCTCCCCCACCATCCGGTCCAGCGTGATCTGATACGCCGCGGCCTGAACCGAGGGCGGCGCGGCGGAAATCTCATCCAGAAACAGAAGATTGAGGACGTTTTCGCTCTCATCCATCTGGAAGATTTTCGGTTTGAGCCAGACAGCCAGCGTCCGGTCGGCATTTGCCGCGGGAATGCCCCGCAAATCCACCGGGTTGAACAGCAGCAGGCGCACATCCGTCACCGCCACCCGGCGGCCGGTGCCCTGTTCCAGGGCGGCGGCGATCTGCCGCACCGCCTGCGATTTGCCCACGCCCGGCGGCCCCCACAGCATCACCGAGGGAAATTTTCGGAACGGCGTACCCGACCGAACCATGGCAAGGTAGGCCCGTGAAAGAAGGTTTACCAGCTGTGCCACGTTCAGCGGCGTCAGGTTTTCCGTAGATTCCATTGCAGTCTCCTCTTCCCCGCTCTGCGTTTCTGTTGCTCTCAAGTATAGCGGGTTTCCGGGTTCTGTGCAACTGCGGCCGCCTGCCCCGCGCCACGCTGCCCGGCGGCAGGCGCATTGCCACTGCCCAAGAGGCAGCAAAAAAGCAGGGGCAGCACCTTGCGGCACTGCCCCTGCTTTATTTGCGTTGTGTTCAGCTTTTTCGGGATGCTTCACCCGAACCGTCGTCAAAGTATGGACGGGAAAAGCTTACTTCACCATACCGGCAACTTCGGAAGCGAAGTCGTCCACGCGCTTCTCCAGGCCTTCGCCCTTCTCATAGCGCACGAACTTGACGACCTTGATCTCGCCGCCCAGCTCTTTGCCCACCTGAGCGGTGTGCTGAGCCACAGACTGCTTGTCGTCCTTCACGAAGGCCTGATCCACCAGGCAGTTCTCCTTGTAGAACTTGCCAACCTTGCCCAGGATCATCTTCTCCTTGACGGCCTCGGGCTTGTTGGCAGTCTTGGGATCGTTGGCCATCTGAGCCAGCAGGATCTCCTTCTCCTTATCCAGCACGTCAGCGGGAACTTCCTCGCGGCAGACGTAGGTGGGGTTGGCAGCGGCGATCTGCATGGCGATGTCCTTGCCGTAAGCGGCAAACTCGGGCTTCGCAGCCACCTCATCGGTGGTGTCGAAGTTCACCAGCACAGCATGGGTGCCGCCGGCATGGATGTAGGCAGCGCACACGCCCTCGTAGCGGGTGAAGCGGCGAACCTTGATGTTCTCCTTGATGACCAGGATCAGGTTCTTCAGCGCGTCATCCACGGTGCCCTCGCCCATCTTGCAGGCCATCAGGGCCTCCACGTCAGCGGGGTTCTCCTTGATGATGACGTCGGCAACCTTCTTCACGAAGTCCACGAACTTGTCGTTCTTGGCAACGAAGTCGGTCTCGGCGTTCACTTCCAGGGCAACGCCCACCTTGCACTCGCTGCAGGCAGTGGCGTAAACCATGCCCTCAGCGGCCACACGGCCGGCCTTCTTGCTGGCGGTAGCCAGGCCCTTCTCACGCAGCAGCTCAACAGCCTTGGCGAAATCGCCCTCAGCGTCGGTCAGAGCCTTCTTGCACTCCATCATGCCGCAGTCGGTCTGCTTGCGCAGCTCCATAACGTCCTTAGCGCTAATAGTAGCCATTTTGAATTTCCCCTTTCAGTTGAAGTGGTCCTGTGTGATTCAGGCCTCGGCGGGAGCCTCAGCAGCCTCTTCGGTCTGCTCGCCCTGCTTGCCTTCCAGCACAGCGTTGGCCATGGTGCCGGCGATCAGCTTGACAGCGCGGATGGCGTCGTCGTTGCCGGGGATGACGTAGTCGATCTCATCGGGGTTGCAGTTGGTATCCACAATGGCCACGATGGGGATGTTCAGCTTGCGGGCCTCAGCAACAGCGATGCGCTCCTTGTGAGGATCGACGATGAACAGAGCCTTGGGCAGACCCTGCATGTTCTTCACGCCGCCCAGGAACTTCTCCAGCTTTTCGATCTCCAGCTGCAGCTTGACAACTTCCTTCTTGGGCAGCAGATCAAAGGTGCCGTCCTCGCTCATGGTGCGCAGCTGCTCCAGACGATCGATGCGCTTGCGGATGGTACGGAAGTTGGTCAGCATGCCGCCCAGCCAGCGAGCGTTCACGTAGTGCATGCCGCAGCGGGTAGCCTCATCGCGGATGGACTCCTGAGCCTGCTTCTTGGTGCCGACGAACAGGATGTCGCCGCCCTCAGCAGCCACGTCGCGCACGAAGTTGTAAGCCTCGTCCAGCTTCTTCACGGTCTTCTGCAGATCGATGATGTAGATGCCGTTGCGCTCGGTGAAGATGTAACGGGCCATCTTGGGGTTCCAGCGGCGGGTCTGGTGACCGAAGTGCACGCCGGCTTCGAGAAGCTGCTTCATAGAAACTACTGCCATGGTTAAAAATCCTCCAAATCAAATTGTTTTTCCTCCGCATTGCCTGCATGATCTCCAACCCGAAGGCACAAGAAACCAAAGCAATGCGTGCGTATTGCTGGTATAGTATACCACAGCGCTTTGCCGATTACAAGCGATTTTTTCAAAAGTTTTGATCTTTTTTGCGCATTACCGTCCCAGCAGCCGCCGAAGCAGGCCGGGCTTTTCGGGAATGGCCACCTCGGTGTTTACCAGAATCACGTCCTCGCCCCACTGGGCAAGGTCCCGCCAGGGCAGGGTGATGTCCTCCTGCCGCCCCAGAAGCCCGAACAGTCGCGGGCGGCCGTGCAGGATCAGCCCCTCGATTCCGCCGGTCTCCGGCGAAAAGGCCAGGTCATCCACGCGCCCCAGGTTGGCCCCCGTGCGCGCCTGAATGACGTCTTTGCGGTGCAGCTCCTCCAATGTCATACCGGGTTCCTCCTTTTTCGCCGCCCCGGCCGGCGGCCGGGCAAAATGTGACGGTTTTCTTAAAAGTATGCGGGAACTTTGTATTGCAGCCGTTTTTCGTGTATAATAATTGTTGTTCAACGCGTGCCGTCTGGTGTACGCTGCGGTATTTTACGGCCTTGGCAGATACGCTCTGCTATACTATATAAATAAGGAGACCCCCTTATGTATCAGAACATCGCATTTGATCTGGGCGGCGTTGTGGTGGACTTTGCCCCCCATGATTTTCTTCTGGAAAATTTCTGTTCCGCTCCCATTGAGCAGAAAGTTTACGACATCACCTTCGGCAGCAAAGAATGGCAGCAGCTGGATGCCGGGCTGATCACCCGCGTCCAAGGCGACGCCATCATGCTGGAAAAGGGCCGCCAGCAGGGCTGCGCCTTCGAGGTTCAGGCGGTGCTGGATTCCTGGATGCGCAGCCTTCGCCCCCGCCACCGCACGCTGGATCTGATCCGCCGCCTAAAAAAGATGGGCTATCACGTGTATTTTCTCTCCAACATCCCCGAGGACGCGCTGGATTTTCTCCGGCACAAGGAGTTCTGGACGCTGTTTGAGGGCGGCATCGCCTCCTGCGATGTGAAGATCAACAAGCCCGACCCCCGCATTTACCAGGCACTGCTGGAGGATTACCACCTCAAGCCCAGTGAGACGATTTTTATTGACGACCGCACCGAAAACGTACACGCCGCGTACAATCTGGGCATCACCGCCATTCACTATATGGGCGCCGGGCGGCTGTACAAATCGCTGAACACCTGCGGCATTCCCATTCGGGAGCGCCTGCTCTGGTAAGGCTTCTTCTGCTGCTTTTGCCCCGCCGGGAGGCTGTTCCGGCGGGGCACTTTTTACAAACCGGTGAAATCCACCCCGCTTTTCGGCCGTTTTGCGGTCTGATTGCACAAAAATCAGGCGAATCTCTCATTTTCTTTGCAATGGCAAAAAACGGTGCTATAATAGAGCCGTAAGTGTGTCGCACCAGGCGCCTGTGCCCGGTGCAAAAGATGTGGAGGTATTTGTTTATGTCCATTTTTGAGAATTTCGAGAAAAAGCTCCAGGCTGAGCCCAAGTCCATTGTGTTCACCGAGGGCACCGATGCCCGCATCCTGTCCGCTGCCAGCCGCCTGCTGGCCGGCAAGGTGCTGAAGGTCATCCTGCTGGGCAACCCCGAGGCCGTGAAGGAAGCCGCCGCCAAGGGCAGCTTTGACATCACCGGTGCCGAGATCATCGACCCCGCCAACTACGCCGGTTTTGACGAGATGGTCACCAAGATGGTGGAGCTGCGCAAGGGCAAGATGACCGCTGAGGACTGCGCCAAGGCTCTGAGCAAGTCCAACTACTTCGGCACCATGCTGGTGAAGATGGGCAAGGCCGACTGCCTGCTGGGCGGCGCCACCTACTCCACCGCTGACACCGTTCGCCCCGCTCTGCAGCTGATCAAGTGCAAGCCCGGCATCCAGTCCGTCAGCTCCTGCTTCATCCTGACCCGCGGCCAGGAGAGCATCGCCATGGGCGACTGCGCCATCAACATCAACCCCAGCGAGGATGAGGTTGTGGAGTGCACCGTCGAGACCGCTCACACCGCTGAGATCTTCGGCATCGACCCCCGTGTGGCTCTGCTGTCCTACTCCACCAAGGGTTCCGGCAAGGGCGACACCGTGGACAAGATGCGCAACGCCACTGCCCGCGTGCAGGAGGCTCATCCCGAGCTGAAAGTCGACGGTGAGCTGCAGTTTGACGCTGCCGTTGCTCCCGAGGTTGGCCAGCTGAAGGCTCCCGGCTCCAAGGTTGCCGGCTACGCCAACACCTTCATTTTCCCCGACATCAACGCCGGCAACATCGGCTACAAGATCGCTCAGCGTCTGGGCGGCTTTGAGGCTTACGGCCCCATCCTGCAGGGCCTGAACGCCCCCATCAACGATCTGTCCCGCGGCTGCAACGCCGAGGAGGTCTACAAGATGAGTCTGATCACCGCTGCTCTGATCTGAGTTTGCGGGGAGTAATCCTCTGAATCCTTCGCCCCTCGCGGTGCCGCCCGGCACTGCGGGGGGCTTTTTAGGCCGCATTGTGCGCCGTTCCATGGCATTGCGGGTTCTTCTGTGCTATAATTTCTTTTGTGTTATAATAAGCGAACAAAAACGTTTGAGGTGACCATCATGCAATTTGACGAGCTGCGCGCCCAGTGCGAGAGCTGTACCCGCTGCGGGCTGTGCCAGGGCCGTACCAATGTGGTGTTCGGCATGGGCAACCCGGCCTCCCCGATCATGTTTGTGGGCGAAGGTCCCGGCCAGCACGAGGACGAACAAGGGCTCCCCTTTGTGGGCCGCAGCGGCCAGCTGCTGGATCTGTACCTGGACGTGATCGACCTGGACCGAAGCAAGGTCTACATTGCCAATGTGGTGAAGTGCCGCCCGCCCCAAAACCGCGACCCTCTTCCGGAAGAATCCGAGACCTGTCTGTACTGGCTGCGCCAGCAGTACAAGCTCATTCACCCGAAAATTCTGGTGTGCTTGGGCCGCATTGCTGCCCAACGGCTGATCGAGCCGAAGTTCTCCGTCACCCGCCAGCACGGTGAGTTCATCCAGAAGGGCGGCACCTGGTTCATGGGCACCTACCACCCCGCCGCGCTGCTGCGCAACATGAGCCAGAAACCCACCGCATTGGCCGATTTCATTGCCCTTCGCGGCAAAATTGAGGAGCTGTGTCCGGAGGTGTGTCACGGCCCCACGGAGCAGTGAGCAAATGCCTGCCGGGTTCCGCATACCGCACATGCCGTAAACCCACAAAAACGCAAAAAGCGCCAGATCCGGGGCGCGGCCTTGCAGCCGCCTTGCCCTTGGAGCTGGCGCTTTTTCCATGTAGATTTTCTATGCGGATATTGGCCGCTATCGGCCGCAGGTATTGAGCGCGTGATGCAGAGTATCCGTTTCACGGCCCAAAGCCGCTGATTCTTTTACTTTTTTAATATAAACGGCCTGAACGCCTGAAATACAACCGCCTGAAATCGGGCGTAGACGCCCCCGCGAGCGTGCCCTCAGGCGTTTGCTTCCCGCTGGGGCACCGGATGCTCGGCCAGATACTGTTCCAGCAGGTCAGCCGCCAGGCCCACCATCTCCACGCAGGGGCGCTTTTTGTAGTAAGTCTCGGTACGGGGCGAGGCCACCGGGCTGCCCTCGGGCTGGTCCAGCCCCAGCAGCTCCCGGCAGATCAGGCTGCCGGTTTCCGCCTTGAACTTCGCCGCCAGCTCCTGCACCATGGTGTATACGGCGGTTTTGTGGGCGGGGTCGTCGCTGCCGTACAGCGCCCCAAGCGCCATCACGGCGCCGCTGAACGCACCGCACACCTCCCGCATACGGCCCACACCGCCGCCAAAGCCGCTGGCCAGCTGCAGGGCCGTCTGGCGCGGCAGCCCCACCTCTTCGCTGAACGCGGCAAACACCGCCTGCGAGCAGTTGTAACCTTCCTTAAAATTGGCCTCGGCCATTTCACGATGCGTCAATTGTATCGACTTCCTTTCTTTTCGCGCATCCCACCGCAAGCCGCGGTGCGCTTTTGTATTGTTATTATACCATGCTGGGCGCTGCTCTGTCATCCGGGTGTTCTGGTGGCCGCTTTAACCATAAGCGCGGATGAAGCAAGTGTCTCTTTGTGCACCGGGCTTGCGGCAGACGTTTTTCCGGAAACCCGGCCGCGCGGGCAGCGTGAACTGCCCGGTGATTTTGCTTTCCTAAAACCGATTCTTAAACTTTTTGTGAATTCCCTTGCACTTTTCGCAAAAAAGAGTTATAGTAGATTAGCACTCAAAAGTTACGAGTGCTAAATCATTTTACAATTGCAGTCTGATTAAATATAGGCTGGAAATAGACGCGAAAAGGAGTTTTTCATATGGCAGTCAAACAATTCAAGGCCGAAAGCAAAAAGCTGCTTGACCTGATGATCAATTCCATTTACACCAACAAGGAGATTTTCCTGCGTGAGCTGATCAGCAACGCCAGCGACGCCATCGACAAGCTGTATTTTCGCAGCCTGACCGACCAGACCGTGGGCATGAACAAGGATGATTTCTACATCCGGCTGGATGTGGATAAGGAAAACCGCATCCTGACCATCAGCGACAACGGCATCGGCATGACCAAGGAAGAGCTGGAGAAGAACCTGGGCACCATCGCCCGCAGCGGCAGCCTGGACTTCAAGACCGAGAACAAGTCCGCGCAGGACATTGACATCATCGGCCAGTTCGGCGTGGGCTTCTACTCCGCTTTCATGGTGGCCAGCGATGTAACCGTGATCAGCCGTGCCTTCGGCAGCGAGGAAGCCTGGCAGTGGGAGAGCAAAGGCGCCGAGGGCTACACCATCAGCCCCGCTGAGAAGGACACCGTCGGCACCGAGATCACTCTGGTCATCAAAGAGAATACCGACACGGAAAACTTCGATGAGTTCCTGGACGAGTATCGCCTGGTGGACATCGTGAAGAAATACTCCGACTATGTGCGCTACCCCATCAAGATGGAGCGCGAAAAGACCCGCCAGAAGCCCCGCCCGGAGGATGCCGGCGACGACTACAAGCCCGAGTATGAGACCTACCGGGAAGATGAGACGCTGAACAGCATGATTCCTCTGTGGAAGCGCTCCAAGAGTGAGGTCAAGCCCGAGGAATACAACGAATTCTACAAGAAGAAGTTCTTCGACTACACCGACCCCGCCCGCACCATCGTGAGCCGCACCGAGGGCACTGCCACCTACAACGCCCTGCTGTTCATTCCCGGCCATGCCCCCTACGACTATTACACCCGTGAGTACGAAAAGGGCCTGCAGCTGTATGCTTCCGGCGTGCTCATCATGGAGAAGTGCCCCGACCTGCTGTCCGACTACTTCAGCTTTGTGAAGGGCATTGTGGACAGCCAGGATCTGAGCCTGAACATCAGCCGTGAAATGCTCCAGAAGGACAGCCAGCTGAAGCTGATCCACAACGCGCTGGAGAAGAAGATCAAGAGCGAGCTGACCGCCATGAAGAACAACGAGCGGGATAAGTACGAGGAGTTCTTCAAGAACTTCGGCCGTCAGCTGAAGTACGGCTGCTACTCCGATTACGGCACCCACAGCGACCTGCTGAAGGATCTGCTGCTGTTCTACTCTGCCAAGGAGAAGAAACTGGTCAGCCTGGAAGAGTATGTAAAGGCCATGCCGGAAGGCCAGAAGTACATCTACTTCGCCGCCGGTGAGGACGCCGACCGTCTGGCCAAGCTGCCCGCTGCCGAGCTGGTTCTGGATAAGGGCTACGACCTGCTGCTGCTCACCGAGGACGTGGATGAGTTCTGCCTGCAGATGATGCGCAGCTACGAGGAGAAGGAGTTCAAGAATATCAACTCCGGCGATCTGGGGCTGGAAACCGAGGAAGAGAAGAAGCAGGCTGAGGAAGCCGCCGAGGAGAACAAGCCCCTGTTTGAGGCGATCAAGGCCGCCCTGGGCGACAAGGTCACCAAGGTCACCCTGTCCACCCGCCTGAAGAGCCATCCCGTCTGCCTGTCCAGCGAAGGCCCCATCTCCATCGAGATGGAGCGCGTGCTGAAGGGTATGCCCGGCGGCGAGGCCCCCAAGAGCGAGAAGGTGCTGGAACTGAACCCCAACCACCCCGTGTTTGAAACCATGAAGAGCCTGCAGGCTTCCGGCGACACCGAGAAGCTGAACGCTTACGCCGACATTCTGTACAACCAGGCCCGCCTGATCGAGGGCCTGCCCGTTGAGGATGCTGTCGCCTACACAGAAGCGGTCTGCAAGCTGATGAAGTAATTTGCTTCTCGCCTGTGTCTAAGGCGCCCACCTGAAAAAAGCTCAAGCAAAAAGCAGTCGCCTGCCGGTTTTCCGGTGGGCGGCTGCTTTTTTGTGCGCTTTTGTGTTTTTAATCTTTGATTTCTGATTTCAGCGCAGGGCTTCGCCTTCACATCTCTCCTCGAATGCGCCCCAGCGCCCCCTTTTCCAGGCGGCTTACCTGTGCCTGGCTGATGCCGATCTCCTTGGCGACCTCCACCTGGGTCATGCCGGAGAGGTAGCGCAGCGCCATGATCTTCTTTTCCCGGCCGGTCAGGCTGCCCACGGTATCCCGAAACATAATGCCGCTGATCCAGCTGTCCTCCCCGTCGGTTTCCCCCACCTGATCCATCACATAGATGGGGTCCCCGCCGTCGCTGTACACCGGCTCGTACAGGCTCACCGGTTCCACCACGGATTCCAGCGCCAGAGTCACCGTCTCTTTGGGCAGGTTCACCGCCTTTGCGATCTCGTTGATGTGCGGCTCCCGCCCCAGCTTTTTCTGCAGCTGCTCCCGGCACTGCATCGCCCGGTAGGCCACGTCCCGCACCGAGCGGCTGACCCGCAGGGCGTTGTTGTCCCGCAGAAAGCGGCGGATCTCCCCGATGATCATGGGCACCCCATAGGTGGAAAACCGCAGATTCAGGTCCGGGTCAAAGTTGTCGATGGCCTTGATCAGGCCGATGCAGCCCACCTGAAACAGGTCATCCAGATTCTCGCCCCGGCCGGAGAACCGCTGCACCACGCTCAGCACCAGCCGCAGGTTGCCCTGAATCATCTCCTGCCGGGCCTGCTGGTCCCCCTGCTTCACCCGGCGCAGCAGCTGGGCCTTTTCCCGCTCCGTCAATACCGGCAGCTGGGCCGTATTGATGCCGCACAGCTCCACCTTGTTGTGGTACATGCCAAAGCTCCCCTTCCGCGGCGTGTCCGCCTTTTAGGAGTATGGGCTGCACCCCTGCACCGCCAAACAGAGGGCCGGTTGGCAATCCCTGCACAGGCTGCGAAAGTTTGGCATAGGCTGACGGCAACAGCTGCAACTTGCAAGGAGGGCTGCGCTATGACGGAACTGCTGCCGTTTCTTCCTCTTGTTTTGGGAATGGCCCTGTTGGCCGCCATTCTTCTGGCCTGGCATTGTCTGAACCGTGCCCACGCCGAGGACTGGGTGCCTCATCCCCGCCCCAGCTTTCCCGCCGCGGGGTTTGCCGTGACCGATCTTCCGGTTGATGAGTTTCTCACTCTGGAGCGTTGCTGGCTCATTCGCCGAACGACCGCCCAGCTGGATTTTGTCGCTGACCCAAACTGGGTCTTCTGGCTTCGGGTCGGGCGCAGCGGCCAGCCGCTGGCCCTGTCGGACGAATCACCCACCTCCTACGACCAGCGGGAAATCCGCCGGGTGGATGGCCTTCGGGTGGAGATGCTGTATTCTCCCGGCGGCACCGGGCTGGTTCGCTGGAGCCGGAACGGCTTCGATTACGCCCTCACCTTCCCCGCCGGCGAGATGGGCCTGCCCGGCGGGCTGACGGCCGCCTTTGTGCGCGAAACAAACGCCGAACCGCTGTAAAGCGCCTCAGGCCATCTGCTCCAGCTGCTGGCGCAGGCGGCGGATGATGCGCTTTTCCAGCCTGGAAATGTAGCTTTGGGAAATGCCGATGGCGTCCGCCACCTCTTTTTGGGTGTGCTCCACCCCATCCTTCAGTCCAAAGCGCATTTCCATAATGCGGCGCTCCCGCTCGTCCAACAGGGCAACCGCCTGGTGCAGCATGGTGCACTCGTCGTCCTGCTCCAGCTGGGCCCCCACCTGGGCCTGGTCGCTGCTGAGCACATCCGAGAGAAGCAGCTCGTTGCCCTCGCCGTCGGTGTTCAGCGGTTCATCAATGCTGGCATCCTGCCGCCGGTTGGAGCTTTTTCGCAGGTACATCAAAATCTCATTCTCAATGCACCGGCTGGCATAGGTGGCCAGCTTGATTTTTTTGGAGGGCACAAAGGTGTTCACCGCCTTGATCAGGCCAATGGTGCCGATGGAGATGATGTCCTCGATCGCCACGCCGCTGTTCTCAAATTTGCGTGCAATGTACACCACCAGCCGCAGATTGTGGGTGATCAGCAGGTCCCGGCAGCTGGACCGCCCCTCTTCCAGCCCGGCAAACACCCGGGCTTCCTCCTCCGGGGTGAGCGGCGGCGGCAGGGTCTCCGGCCCGTTGATGTAATGAACACGGCCGGGGGCTTTCAGCCGCAGAGCCCACCGTTTCAGGCCGTTTAAAAGTTGCTTCAGCATGAAATTCGTCCCTCCTGTGCCGGTGCGGATGGTTTGGGCGGCGGGCCTCCGGCACAGCCCGCACCGGCCTGCTTCTGCGGAGCGTTTTGCCCGCACCGCCGGGCCTGGCCCGCCAAACCCGGCCCGAACAGGGCCAGATACCGCCCGTCCGACAGGGGTTTCCCGGCAAATGCCACGGTCACCCGGCCGCACAGCAGCACCCGTTTTCCAAGGCAGATGCGCAGCCTCTTCGCCTGCACCGCCGGCAGCAGATCGTCGCCCGTGGCGGTATCGCAGGAGAGCAGCCGCACCCCGGGCGGCGGCAGGGCGGCACGGTCGCCGCCAAACCACCGCTGCAAAAACTGCCGCAGCGGCTCTTCCAGCTGGGCCTGCGCCGCCGGGGCACTGACCAGCACCACCGGGCAGCCGGAAAATGGATCGTACCAGGAAAATCCCGTGTCCCACAGCGCCTCGCCCCGCAGGGGTCCGCCGGGCAGCTGGGCTTCCAGCTGCCAGAGCTGCTCCGGTTCGGCCGGGCCAAACAGCAGAACCGCAAGGCGGGCCAGCAGATACACTCCCAGTGAGCAGAAAAGCAGCAGCAGCGGCGGAACGTTCCAATACACCGCCAGGTTGTTGGTCTGCACATTCTGTGCGCTGAACCGCAGAATGGCGGCCAGCACCAGCCCCGCCAGGGCCAGATTCATCCCAAAGTACCAGGCCGCCCGGCGCAGAAGCAGGCGCGCCCCCTGCCAGCCAAAGGCCGCCACGGTAATGGCCAGCGCACTGCCGCCCTGATACAGAAACTGTGCCCAGACCGGAAGCGGCGGCGCCAAAAGAATCAGCGTGCTGACGGCTGCCAGTGCTGCCCCCAGGCACCCTCTTGGCCAACGGGGCGGCGCCCCACACACACAGCCGGCGGCCCGCAGAAGAAAATAGCCGATCACAAAATTGACCAGCAGAAGGGAATCCAGGTAAATCACCGTTTTCATGCATTTGCTCCTTGTGCCGCAGGCCTGCCCTCTTCTAAACAGTATATGCGGCCGAAGGAGAAAAGTATGTCACAACGCAGCTCAGGACAAAAAAGGCCCCGGAAGGGCAGCCATACTGCACCTTCCGGAGCCTTTTGCGTTTCAATTAAGTTCCGAAATGGACGTTGATTAGCCCAGGTTCAGAGCTTCCTTCACCTTCGCGATGATGTGAGCGCCGATGTCGCGGGAAGCGTCAACGGTCTGAGCGCCCAGATGGGGAGAAACGATGAAGTTGTCGCACTCGAACAGGGGGCTGTTGAAGTCAGCGCCCTCGCTCAGCTCGTCCACCATAACGTCGGTGGCGTAGCCGCCGATCTTGCCGGCCTTCAGAGCTTCGTACATATCCTGCTCGTTCACGATGCCGCCGCGAGCCATGTTCAGCACGATGCAGTCGGGCTTCATGGTCTCGATGCTCTTGGCATTGATCAGGTTCTTGGTGGTGGGCAGCAGAGGCATATGGATGGTGACGTAGTCAGCAACCTTCAGCAGCTCTTCGATGGTCTCCATCTTGGTGGCGTTGTTCTCGCCGAACTTCTCATCGGGCAGGAAGGGATCGTAAGCCACGATGTTCATCTTGAAGGCATGAGCCAGACCGGCAACCAGCTGGCCGATGCGGCCGAAGCCCAGGATGCCCAGAGTGCGGCCACGCAGCTCACGGCCAACGAACTTGTACTTATCCCACTGATGGTTCACCTTCACGTCCACGTTCGCGGGCATGGTGTGACGGGACATATCCAGCATCTTGGACAGGGTCAGCTCAGCCACAGCGTTGGCGTTCAGGCCGGGAGCGTTGAACACCTGGATGCCCTTGGCCTTGGCGCAATCCATGTTGATGTGGTTCAGGCCCACGCTGCACACGCCGATCACCTTCAGGTTCTTGGCGGCATCCAGCACCTCTTCGGTGATGGCGGGGTCAACACGCATGATCAGCACATCGTAGTCGCCGATCACGTTCTTCAGCTGCTCGCTGGTCAGAGGAGCGTTGGCAGCCTTGCCCTCCATCTCAGCAGTGTACAGGTTGTCCACCTGCATGTACTTGCCCAGTTCCTCGGTGATGGACTCATGGACAGCGTCGATAATCAGACATTTCATGGTTAAGATCCTCCTGATATTCTTCATGATTTCGGCAAGTGTACCTTTTTGCAGCCTGCACAAACCGGCAGGCACTGGCGCAGCAGGGCACACTCAAACTCCTACTTCTCACATGGTACTAGTATAGCCCATTCTCCGGTTTTCGTCAATATGAACGTTCCCGCACAAAAAGTAAAGAAAAATACTGTGCACATACGCTCAAAAAGGCCGCATCGCCTGTGAAAATGAAGCCCGCTGCTGTACCTGATTAAAAGTGTAAGCACTCCCCTTTCTTTTCTGTCAGAATTCTTCAGGAATTCCCCGATATTTTTGCAGAAGTCCGGTCTTTTCGGCACTTTGATGAATTCGGGCCGTATTTTTTGCACAAAAAAGCAGCCCCGGGCCTTGGCCCAGGGCTGCTTTGTGCTTGTTTCTGCTCAGTTGTTGCTGCTGTTCTTCAGCACCACGTCGTGGCTGCCGCCCTCCACAATGCTGGTGGAGGAAACCACGGTCAGGCGGGCCTTCTCCTGCAGCTCGGGAATGCTCAGCGCGCCGCAGTTGCACATGGTGCTCTTCACCTTGTACAGGGTCACGCTCACGCCGTCGGCCAGGCTGCCGGCATAGGGCACGTAGCTGTCCACGCCTTCCTCAAAGCGCAGGGTGGCCGCGCCGCCCAGGTCGTACCGCTGCCAGTTGCGGGCGCGGTTGGAGCCTTCGCCCCAGTACTCTTTCATGTAAGCGCCGTTCACGCGGACCTTATTGGTGGGGCTTTCATCAAAGCGGGCAAAGTAGCGGCCCAGCATCAGGAAGTCCGCGCCCATGGCCAGAGCCAGCGTCATGTGGTAATCGTGCACAATGCCGCCGTCGGAGCAGATGGGCACATACACACCGGTCTCCTTGTAATACTCGTCGCGGGCCTTGGCCACTTCGATCACGGCGGTAGCCTGACCACGGCCGATGCCCTTGGTCTCGCGGGTGATGCAGATGGAGCCGCCGCCGATGCCGACCTTTACGAAATCAGCGCCGGCCTCAGCCAGGAAACGGAAGCCCTCGCGGTCCACCACGTTGCCGGCGCCCACCTTCACGCTGTCGCCGTAATGCTCACGGATCCAGCCGATGGTGCGGCTCTGCCACTCCGAGAAGCCCTCGGAAGAGTCGATGCACAGCACATCCACGCCGGCGTTCACCAGAGCGGGCACGCGCTCGGCGTAGTCGCGGGTGTTGATGCCGGCGCCCACCACGTAGCTCTTGTTCTTATCCAGCAGCTCGTTCACGTTTTCCTTGTGGCTGTCGTAGTCCTTGCGGAACACGATGTACTTCAGCCGGCCCTCGGCATCCAGCAGGGGCAGCGAGTTGATCTTGTTGTCCCAGATGATGTCGTTGGCTTCCTTCAGGGTGGTGGTGTCGGCGGGCGCGGTGACCAGCTTCTCCAGCGGGGTCATGAACTCCTTCACCTTCACGTCGGTGCTCATGCGGCTGACGCGGTAGTCGCGGCTGGCCACAATGCCCACCAGCTTGCCGTTGGCGGTGCCGTCCTCGGTGATGGCCACAGTGGAATGGCCGGTGCGCTGCTTCAGGGCCAGCACATCCGCCAGGGTGTTCTCAGGAGACAGGTTGGAGTCGCTGGTGACGAAGCCCTTCTTGTAGCTCTTCACGCGGGCCACCATGGCGGCCTCGCTCTCGATGCTCTGAGAACCGTAGATGAACGAAACACCACCCTGCTTGGCCAGCGCGATGGCCAGCTTCTCGCCGGAAACGGCCTGCATGATGGCGCTGATCATGGGGATGTTCATGGTCAAGGGGCACTCTTCCTCGCCCTTGCGGTATTTCACCAACGGGGTTTTCAGGCTCACTGCATCGGGGATGCACTGGGCAGAGGAGTAACCGGGCACCAGCAGGTACTCGCCAAAGGTGCGGGAAGGTTCTTCATAATAATAAGCCATGCTTCTGCTCCTTTTCCATTTTAAAATTGGTATAGTTATTTGGTTGAGAACAGGCCGGCGACGGGCGGCGCAAGGCGCACAGCCGCCGGCGATGTCAGTTCCATTGGGATTAGGGTATAGTTTACCACATTTCCGGTTCAATTACAAAATACGCCTGTCACAAACTTTCTGCGTGTGCGCCGGTCAAAAACATACATTCTGCCTAAGTGCGGCGAATAAGTACGACTTTTGCCGCATTGAGGTGTTTTTTACACAGAGGATACAGCAAAGCCCCCGCCGGAGGGACGGCAGGGGCTTTGCTGTAGGGATGATGAAGTGTCTTGCACGCACCGGTGCAGACCGCAGGAGAATGCGGAAGGAGGAGACACACCGGCAACAACTTCACAACACATGAAAAGGCTTGTAACTCTCTTGCAACTAAATTGTAACTCTTTTGACATCACCTGTCAACTGGTTTCGCCTCAAAATTTGTAAACAATTTGTTTCTTTTTCGCTGCAGGTTTCAAAGGAATAGGCTAGTCCGCCGAAATGCACTTTGTGAATTTTCTGCTGAACTCTTAAACGTGCAAAAGCGTTTCTTCTCTGCCCTGCCTGGCCAAGCGCCGGTCAGCCCGCATCCTGTGCCTGTTTAATTTTCAACAGCTCACAATAAAATTGCTGGCACTCCTCGCTTTGATAAAACTCATGCAGCTCTCTCCCAACTTCCTCCATCCGGGCGCTGCGCTCCGCCGCCTCTTTCTCCAGCTGGGGGCGCCGGGCCTCGGCTTCCCGCACGCGCTCCAGCTGCTCCGGGGTGTAGTACGTGTCCCCAGCAGTTCCGCCGCCATCGCTGTCCAGGATAAACTCGGTGCCGCCGATTACCTCAGTGCCGCCCAGACCATCGCCTTTGGCGCTGCTTTTCTCAGTCTCCGTCGTCTGCCGCCGCTCCAGCTCGGCATAATACCAATCGATGTAGCCCGCCATTGGCTCAAAAATCCAACTCCGCCTCAATGCAGCAGCGGCCGTCCCGCTGGCCGTTTAGGTACCAGCCGCCCTTGACCCGGCCCCGGCTGAGGGTAAATTCGTGCCCCATGGGCACCTCCCAATGGTAATTGATGGCCGCACGGCTCAGCGGGGCCGCCTGCATCTGCTCAATGGGCAGCGCATCGCACAGAACATCCAGCCAGGAGGCGTTGTTCAGGTGGCCGTTCTGGTCGCACAGGCTGTACCGGGCAACCTGTTCCGCCGGTGCTTCCATCTCCGCCGCTTTGGCAATGGTCAGGGACAATTCTTCGTCAATCGGCTCCGGCCAGGCGTAGAGGTTCACCTCCTCGGGCATATGCCGCAGAATGCGCCGGGTGTCCACGTCCACCAGGACCCAGCGGCTGTCCACCTCGGCCACCGGCAGGCCCGCCTCATCCTCAATCCGGTGCAGGCGCTTGTAGATGGCTCGCCGGGGCATTTCCGGCCGGGTCATATACGTCAGGGTCTCCCCCAGGGTCGGGGTGCGGTAAATTTCCAGCACCTGCTTGGCCAGCAAAAAAGCTGTGTGATGTTCTTTATAAAAAGCAGGCGTCATCCCGATGGAATTGCAGTGGTCCGTGCCCACCTGCTGCACCGCGTGCAGCAGCGCCGCCGGGCGCATATTGTCGTTAAAATCGCAGTGTTCCTGAAGAACCGTGCGCTGGCAGGTAAACTCCGGCTTGAATTCGTCCATGTTTCTCTCTCCTTCATAATAAAATCGCGCAGACGGCCAAATTCGGCGCACCGCGCGATGGTGTTTTGCGTAATACGAAGCTGCTCGTTTTTAAATCCGCCTTAAAGCAATCGCCCTCGGCCGTGCAGGGAGCAGCCGCTTAATACAGGTCGCTGCGCTGGCGGCGGTGCAGCTTGCGCCAGACGTTGAACACGATCAGGGCCAGCGCCAGCAGCAGCATCACCGGAACCATCCAGCCGCTTCCCGCCTCATCGTAGCTCTTCATGTCGCTCCAGGCCATGTCCATGGCGCTGTTGATCTCGTCCGGCAGGCTGACAAACACCTCGGTGTTGGCCAGCACTTCCTCGCTGGGGTAGGCAATGGGGCTGTACTTCAGGTCATCGTCCAGGGTTTCCCACACGTCGGTGATGGGGGTGGAGTAGCCGATGAAGTCGCAGTTGGCCGCGCCCACCTCCGTCTCGCACATATAGTTGATGAACATCTCGGCGGCTTCTTTGTTTTTGGCGCCTTTGGGGACGCACATGGCGTCCACAAAGGAGTTGGTGCCCTCCTCCGGAATCACGAAGTCCAGATCCGGGTTGTCCTCCATCATCACAATGGCATCGCCCGCATAATAGGGGGCCATGGCCGCCTCGCCGCCGGTCATCTTATCGAAGATTTCGTCCATGACGTAGGCCTGCACCACGCTCTTCTGGGCCTTCAGCTCTTCGGCCATGGTCTGCACCTGCTCGGCGCTGGTGGGGTTCAGGCTCATTCCCAGCTTTTTGGCCGCAATGGCAAAGGCGTCCCGGCTGTTGTTGAACATAAGCACGTTGCCCGCGTACTCAATGTCCCACAGGGCGTCCCAGCTGGTGGGCGGCTCCTGCACCATGGTTTTGTTGTACACAATGCCCACCACGCCCCAGGTGTAGGGCACGCTGTACGCATTGTCCGGGTCGTATTCCAGGTTTTTGTAGGCCGCACCGATCTTGTCGATGTTGGGAATGTTGGAGAAGTCCAGCGGCTCCAGCATATCCTCGCCGATCATCTTGCCGATCATGTAATCCGAGGGAACGATCACATCGTAGTTGGCCGCGCCGCTCTTCATCTTAGCGTACAGGCTCTCGTTGGTGTCAAAGGTGGTGTAGTTCACCTTGATGCCGGTCAGATCCTCAAAGCCCTTCACCACGTCAATGCTGTCGTCCGAGCCGTCCGAGATGTACAGGCCCCAGTTGTAGACGTACAGCGTCACATTCTGGCCGCGGAACCGGTTCCAGTCGTAGTCGGCCGACACTTGAAGATCCGGCCCGGCCGGCACCGTATCCCCGGCCGCCGCAAAGGCAGGCAGGGCAGCCAGCACGGCGCACATCAGCACCGCCGCCAGAGAAACCAAACGTTTTTTCATCCCTTCGCTCCTTTCTCAGCCGCGCCGCTGCTGGTCACGCCGATACTTCCGGCTGTCCATGTGATTCGTGAACAGAATGATGGCCAGAATCACCAGGAAAATGATGGTGGACAGCGCATTGATCTCCGGGCTGACCTTCTTGCGGGTCATGCTGTAAATGGCGATGGGAAGCGTCTGCAGGTTGCCGCAGGTAAAATAGGAAATGATGAAATCGTCAATGGAATAGGTGATGCAGATCAGGAAGGCCGACAGGATGGCTGGCATCAGCTCCGGCATGACCACCTTGAAAAATGCCTGGGTGGGGTTGCAGCCCAGGTCTAGCGCCGCCTCGTACATGCGCACATCCAGCTGGCGCAGTTTTGGGCTGACGTTAAAAATCACGTAGGGCACACTGAACGAAATGTGCGCAATCAGCAGGGTGGGCAGGCCGAAGATGTTCTGGGGCACCAGCTCGGCCCCCATATGGGCGTTGGCCCAGGCTGCAAAGCCCCGGTACGCCACAAACAGCAGCATCAGCGAAACGCCGGTGATGATCTCCGGATTCACGATGGGCAGATAGCTCAAGTTGTTGATGAGCAGGCGGGACTTGCGCCCCATGCCGCTGATGCCCACCGCCGCCATGGTGCCCACCACCGTGGAGATGAGGGCCGAAATCAGGGCAATGGCAACGCTCAGGGCCAGTGCGTCCAGAATCATGCTGTTGGTGAACAGGCTTTTGTACCAGTTCAGCGTAAAACCGGTGAACACCGAGCGGCTCTTGCTCTCGTTGAAGCTGAACACCGCCATCACCACAATGGGCACATACAAAAAGGAAAAAATCAGCACCATGTAGGCCTGCTGCAAGGCGCGCCAATGTTTTTGTTTCATCACACAACGCCCTCCATATCCTCTTCATCAAAGCTGCTGGTGAAACTCATGCACAGCAGCACAATCACCATCAGCACCAGGCTCATGGCGCTGCCCAGGTTGTAGTTGTAGCTGTTGCCCAGGAACTGCAGCTCGATCAAATCGCCGATGAGCAGGTTGGAGCCGCCGCCCAGCATTCGGCTGATGATAAAGGTGGACACCGCCGGCACAAACACCATGGTGATGCCCGTGGCAATGCCCGGCACCGACAGCGGGATGAGCACCCGGGTCAGGATCTTGCCCATACCAGCGCCCAGATCCTGAGCTGCTTCCACCACGCTCTGGTCAATTTTGGTCATGGCCGTATACAGCGGCAGGATCATGTAGGGCAGATAGTTGTATACCATGCCCAGCACCACCGCACCGGAGGTGTTGATCATCTCAAAGGGGCCAAGCCCCACCAGGCCCAGAATGCGGTTGATGATGCCGTTTTTCTCCAGAAGGCTCATCCAGGCGTAGGTACGCAGAAGGAAGTTCATCCACATGGGCAGCATCACCAGCATCTGCATGATGTGCTGCTTGGACGTGCGCAGGCGGGAGAGGAAGTACCCCACCGGGAACGCCAGCACCAGACAGATCACCGTAGCCACCGCCGCCAGAATCAGGCTGCGGGCAAACACCGTGCTGTACCGGCCGATGGTCATCAGATTGTCCAGTGTAAAATTGCCCGCACTGTCCGTGAGGGCAAAGTAAACCACAATGATCAGGGGCGCAATGATAAAGGCTGCCATCCACACCAGATACGGAGCAGCCAGAGACTTTTTCTGTACCATGGCTCACTCCTCCGTGCGGGCCATGATGTGGATCTCATCCGGCCCGATGCACATGCCGATGACCTCGCCCGGCTGGCTGGCCTGGGTGGAGTGGATGATCCACTCGTGGCCGCCCTGCTCCACGTGCATCTCGAAGTGAACGCCCTTGAAAATTACCTCGTTGACCATACCGGTGAGCTGGCCCTGAATGGCGGGCACCACCTTGATGTCCTCCGGACGCACCACCACCTGCACCGGCTGGTTTCGGGCAAAGCCCTTATCCACACAGGTGAACTCGTTGCCCGCAAACTCCACCCGGAAGTCCCGAAGCATCAGGCCGTCCAGAATGTTGCTCTCGCCGATGAAGTCCGCCACAAAGGCGTTCTGCGGCTCGTTGTAAATGTCCTCCGGGCTGCCGATTTGCTGAATGAGGCCGTCCTTCATAACCACCACCGTGTCGGACATGGTCAGCGCTTCCTCCTGGTCGTGGGTCACGTACAGGAAGGTGATGTCCATCTCGCGCTGCAGGCGCTTCAGCTCCAGCTGCATCTCCTTGCGCAGTTTCAGGTCCAGCGCGCCCAGGGGTTCGTCCAGCAGCAGCACCCGGGGCTGGTTCACCAGGCCGCGCGCAATGGCCACGCGCTGCTGCTGGCCGCCGGACAGAGTGGCAATGTTGCGCCGCTCGAAGCCCTTCAGGCCCACGACCTCCAGCATTTCCAGAACCTTGCTGCGGATGACCCGTTCGTCCTCTTTTTTCAGGCGCAGGCCAAACGCCACGTTTTCAAACACGTTCAGGTGCGGAAACAGGGCGTATTTCTGGAACACGGTGTTCACCTGCCGCTTGTAGGGCGGCAGGCCGGTGATGTCCTTCCCATCAAAAAAAACACTGCCGGATTTCGGTTCCACAAACCCGCCGATGACCCGGAGTGTGGTCGTTTTTCCGCAACCCGAAGGCCCCAGAAACGTGACGAACTCCTTGTCGTGCAGGTCCAGCGACAGACCATTCAGGATGTTCTGCCCGTCGAAATCCACAACAATGTTTTGTAAGGATACGATGACGTTGTTGTCCATTCTTGATAGATCCCCCTTTGCGGTTGGCCGCTGCGGCGGGACGTTCCCGCCGGCCAAGGCCCTCATTCCGCCGCTTCTCACGACGGAGCAGCGCCGATTGATGCCACCCCCGCAAAGGTTTGTTACACCGAAACAGCCAACGGCCACGGCTTCAGCAGCATACGCAAGCGCCAATGTGCGGCCCGACAAAAATTGCGGGCCGCACATATGTTCCATTATAGCAGAGGGGGAACCTCTGTCAATACATTCCGGGAAGAATGGGAGAAAATGCCGTCGAATTCTGGAAAATTCCGGTGTTTTCCTGTTCCCGCATGGCTTTTCATTTCGTTTCTTTCAAATTTCTCCGGTTTCTTCAAAGATTCTCCTGGATGCTTTGGTTTTCGTGCAGCCGGTTCTTGGCTTTTCCGCGTTTGCAGACTGCGGCGGCGGACTGCTTCTCCCCTGCCCGGCAGAAGCCATGTGAAATCGCTCTGCCGCTTTCCTATCACTGCACTTTGATGCGATTCAGGGCTGTGCAGCACCTTTCTCCACCGCTTCAAACACAAGCCAAGCGTCCGCCTCTTCCAGATAGACCTCCACCGTGCCTTCCGGACCATATTGGTACCCCATGCCAACCGTTCCAAAATTGGCCTGGTTATCCTCCGTCGGCGTCTCGCCGCTGGCCGTCACCGCCGTGACCATGCCGTCCATCATCCCACAGCGCAGTGCGTCAGACTGCCGCCCGGCGTAACGGTACAGCTCGCCGTTGACCCGCAGCATGGCGTTCTCGGGCAAAAGCCCAGCCTCAGCGCCGCTGGCCTCAGACGGGGCTGGGGCGTCCGCCGCGCCGGTCGCACTGTCCTTGTCCGCCGAAGCCCCTTCGGTGCTCTCGGCGGCTGCCGTCTCCGTTCCACGCTCCGGTGCCGCGGCTTCCCTCATCGATTCGTCCATCTGCACGCTGTACTCGGCCACCGCCGGGCTGCTGGACGCATCCGCCGCCGAAAAGCCGCCCTTGCCCGACAGCATTTCGCCGCGCCACACCGCCACACACAGCATCAGGCAGGCAGCCGCCGCCACAACAGACGCCCCCGCACGCTTTGCCAAGCGCAGCTTGGGCGGTTTCGCCGCAGGCGGCGTTTCACGCTGCAGCGCGGCTAGCCGGGCCTTCAGTTCCGGCGAGGCGTGCAGTTGATCCAATTCGTTCCGGTATTGTTCAGCACTCATATCCGCCGTCTCCTTCCATATGCCCGCGCAGTGCTTCCCGCCCCCGCCGCAGCCAGGTAAGCGCCGTGTTGGGCCGGGTGTGCAGAATCTGCGCAATTTCTTTTGCCGTGTATCCCTCATAATAATGTAAGTAGATGGCGTCCCGGTAGTTGGGCGGCAGCTGCCGCACCAGCGTCAGCATTTCCCATTGGCCGCCCTCTTCGCGGGCCGGCAGCCATTCCTGAAGCTCCACCTCGCTGTTCCAGCTCGCGCGGGCCAGGGTGTGGCAGTGGTTGATGGTCACCCGGATCAGCCAGGCCTTTAAGTGCTCTTCGCTTTCAAAGCCCTTTTCAAACCGCACCAGCTTCTCAAACACATCCTGCACCACATCCTCCGCATCGCTCAGATTGGGCGCATAATGTGCCGCCAGGCGCAGCACCATATCGGTATAATGCTCGATCGCATACACCAGGGGATCCTGCAAAAAGGCGGTCCCTGTCATGCTCTGTTGCCTCCTCCAAAATTCACTTCGGGGCGCTTCTTTGTGGGGCGCATTCCTTTGCGTCCGCGGCTTCCGGCATTTTCATGCCATTCGACGCCCGCAGAAGTTTCCTTCTCATTTTTAATACACATACCGCTGCCGGTAAATTGCAGCAAGTCTGTTATTTTTTGCAATGCTGCCCGCTGGGCCAGGGCGATTTCACGGAAATGCCCTTTATCGGGAACAGCCATTTCAGTATATACAAAAATCGGGCGGCTGCCCAGATGATCTGCCGCCCGATGCATGGCATTCTTCAGGACTTATTTTGGTACACAGCCTGTCACAGCTGAATGCCGGACATGCCCAGATACAGCACGCCGCACCGGGTCACCGTCCAAACCCGCGGCGCCCCGGCCACCGCCACCTTGTACTGCCTCCGGCTGTTGTTGCGCAGCACCCCGCCGGACAGCTCCGTCAGCTCCATCGTAATGGCCGACACCGGATGACCGGACAGCGCCATCGCCAGGCGCAAGGCGCCCACCGGTGTGAACATCAGGTAGCCCGCCAACAGCAGCGCAGCCGCACCTGTTAAAACTCTCGGAAGGATTCTGATTTCACGCATGGTCAAGCCCACCTTTCTGCTCGATACACCGGAAGGTGTGTTTTTCTCTTTGCTTATAAGACGAGCCAGACGGTTGGAATATTTCACAGTTTTGAAAAAAATCGAGGTTATATTATACTAAAAACCGGTGTTTTTCAAGGATAGCACACAAATATACAACACCGCAGTCAAATAATCATCTATGCTTAAATGCAGAGGTGATTATAATGAAAACACAGCTCAAGAAATTTGCAGTCCTTAAAACGATTTCCTCGAAAATAGGTGCTTACCTTCATAAAATCGATGCTGTTCCACAAGAAGATAATTCAGATTTTGACAATGAGGAATGGATGGACCATCCAACAAAGCCATCTCTTGCCCACGTCATCCATGATCTGCTGCTCTCGCCTACATATCGTCTACCCAAAACTGTAACCGCAGTCCGCATCTATCGAGATGAAAACATATTCTCCGTCTGTCCAAGGTGCAATGTCTGCATAGAGCGAGAATACCAAGGGTACTGTCATCGATGTGGGCAATGCCTCGATTGGTCAAAACTGGATGATGCTGAGGAAATCTTCATAGGTTGGAGTGGTGTTGAGGACGATGACTAACCATCTCGCTACACCACATCATTATGATGTATGCCGCCAGCACACCGATCCAACCTCCCATCGTATTACCGAACACATCATCGAACTCCGCGATGCCAAGTCCCGTAATATACTGGGTTGTTTCGATTGCCACAGACATCACGAAAGGAATCAGTAACACACACTTCTTCTGAAACCATCTATACAGTCCCGTTCCAAGCGGAATGAACAGCCAGATGTTATTGATGACCCCCACTCTCACAGATTGCTCTTTCAAGAACTTCCCAGCATAGGAAAAGAGGACAAAGTTCGTTCTTGCATCCCCTGACTCACGGAACATCAGTGTTTCATAAAGAATGAACGCTACATAAACAATCGTAAGTACTACGCTTAAACTCTTCGGAAGAACGATCATCAGCAAACAGACAACGCAGCCAAAAACAACAACCATGCATGGGAAGCCATTCAGAAGGTTGTCCACACACAGCATCACGTTGCTGTTTCTGTCAAGCAGAAGATTCACCTTTCCGCTGCGTTTGATACCGTACTGTCCTTTAGACAATGCTTTTGGATTACCATCCGCATCAAAATACATATCCGTATCTGCTGTTCCATCTCTATGATAGGTACGTTTGAGGATGGTATAGCCTGCATTGGTAGGGGCGGGGTTGCCATCTGCGTCAAGATAAGTGATCTGGCCGATGTATCCTTGCTCGTTGCGCTGGTATAGCTCGCCATACTGACCAAGCGAAGACTTTACAGGATTCCATTCTGTGTCAAAGTACTGCTCCCCGACAACATTACCATCCATATCACGCTGATATGTCTTAATCGCATATCCAGATGATGTACTCACTGCATGACCGTCTTTATCGAGAAAGGTCAAACTAGTGCTCTGACCCTCAGAGTTATACTCACGATGAAGCCCATAGTATCCACCGGAGCACTGTACCTGCTGTCCGTTCAAATCGTAGTAGAAATCATCGGAAGCCCTGCCATCAACCTGCGTTCTGACAATAGTAGAGTATCCATCACTGAGTTTTATTGGATTGCTCTCTGCATCAAGATATATGTTTAGGGTGCTTCGATGCATAACAAGTATCAAAACGGTCATCACACAGCACCGTGGTGTCACAGCCAAGACAGTTGAAGGCTTTTGTATATTCCAAGCATTGGCTCGTCAATCCATCCAGTAAGAGGATTTTCTTCCCCGCAAATCTACTGTTCATTCCCGTATCTCCTCAAATATTTATCATCACCAGTTCCCGCGGATTACCCAATCTTGGAAACCGGGTCGTATTTGAAACGCCTGCGCTGATAATGTGCTTTCCAAACTGCCCACGGACATTTGAAACCATCAGTCCAATCCTTGGCACGTACACACCAACATTACCAATGCGCCATTGCCCTCCATGGTAATGCCCAGATAAAACCAAGTCGAAGGTGTCTGTTTTTCTGTCCTTAATCTTGTATTTGTAATGCTCTGGATGATGGCACAGAAGAATTTTCGTTCCTTCTTTTCGTGCATACTCCTCTAACCAATCCAAATCATAGCGAGTGGACAATCCACCGATGCGCAGCTTCTTACCTTTAATAGTCACCTGCACATCGGCATTATCCAAAACTGTAATATTGCGGTCTACGAAGAATCTCTCATCTTCAGCGGTAAAATACCATTCATGGTTTCCGACCGACATGAACACAGGGGCCAGCTTGCTTATATCTCGGAGAAACGCTAAGCCGAGGTCTTCCTCTTCTTCAGCTTCAATACCCTTATGCTCGACCAGACGATCCAGCACCCGCATCAGACTAACCATTGGGCCTTTCATCTCCGGCAGAAACTGCCACTGTTCCATTGATAGAAAGTTCCATTCACTTTTTCCTTCCTCGTGTCGCTCCAAAGTATCGCCAGAGAGGAGAATCGCATCGGGACTTTCTTTTGTGAGTAGCATCAGTAACTCATCGTATGGCATACTGTGCATATCGGTCACAAGTGCTATCCTTAGCCCCAGTCCTATGTTCGGCTCATAATTCGTAACATGAATGGAATCCATTATTGCCTCATTCTTCGTTAGGATAGATTTTCAGCAGTTCCTCAAAAGTCACGAACTCGTAGCCACTCTTTTTGAGCATCTCAATTACCTTCTTGAAACGCCAAACCATATGGCGGCGGCCAATATGTGTACGAAGATACCGGTCGAAGCTGATACCCTCCACCTTCGGCATAGGTTTCGGTGACAAATCAATCGGATGGATGTACATCACATAGGGCTTACCAGAGTCCAAATACTTCTGGGTCATATGCTTCATAAAGAACCACGGTAGCATCCGAATATACCCGCCGCCAAGGAGCATATTCATATCGCCAATCTTCTCAGTACTGACCTCAAACTCCGTAAAGCCTTTAGTCTGGTGAACACAAGGAATCGTTTCCTTAAAGTCCTTCAAATTCAGCACACCGTACTTGGCACTCTTCTGCGGTTTCAGCTTACTGGAGTCGTACTTAAAACCGCACTCTCGCACAATGTCAAGCCGTTCATCGTCAATTCCAAAGCTTGGTGCGCGGTAACCATGAACTTGATGTCCAAGAATTCCCTCGATCTTTTGCTTTGCCTCCAGCAACTGGCTGCGGAACTCGTCCGGAGTCATCGTTACAGGGCGAAGATGTTGGCAGTTGTGAACTGCGATATCATGGCCTTCTTTGTCCATCTCACAGAGCTTATCTGCGAGCTTATCCGCAATCTCGCCAACAACAAAGAACGAACCGTGGATATCGTCCTTTTTCATAATATCCAGTGCCACATCCAAACCGTCCAGAAGCGAAATAGAACGGTCTACATTTGCCTCCGGGAAATATGTATGATACCAGTCTTCAACATCCATCGTGATAATTGCGTATTTTTTCATTTGATAAACTCCTCTGTTACTACCACAAATAACAGCCCAGACTCATTCTCCAAGAGTCTGAACCGTTCCTTTTACCTAAAGCTCTTATACTATTGTGCGCTTCACGCGCGTGTTATGTAGACTGCGGTGTGTACACCACAACTGCTATCGACCTATGCTTTGCACATCGCTCTGCGCCAGCCGCTCACCAGTAGCTCACAGTCTTCGTACCATCTGCATAAACTCTGTCTTACTGTAACAATCATCACTGCCGAGCCTTTGCTCACACTCGTCTGTGTGAGCATCTCATCGGCGCAGAGGTCTTTCTATGTCCATTTGTTATGGAAAGACATTTGTTTATACCTGATGCCACATTCTCGAAAAATCATTGTAGCATCAACGCTTTTCAGCGTTTTCTGCGTTTATATCATCTATGTGTACTCTGGCATAAACTCAACCTACCGTAACAATCATCTGAGAGCCTCATTTTCGGCTCATCATCTCGCAACAGTAACCGCTTCGTTTATGCCTGACTCCACAGAACATCAAAATATGCCGTAGAATCAATACTTTTCTACATTTTTCTCATCTTTTCCGCTTCGATGGACTCTGGTATAAACAGCTCTTTACCGTAGCGTCCTTATGAGCCGTACACCCTTATCTTCAAGACCGATTTCAGTCTCAGATGATATTTTCATCGTCCTACAAGGCTCGCAGAATGATAATGTCATCGAAAGACTTATGTTTATGCCTGATGCCACATCAAGCGGATTTTTACTTGATTTTTGTCTATATTGCTACAAAATCAAGCTATCCAGCCGTTAGTTTTTGCCACTCATGGCAGTGGTCTGCCCCTCGGAAACGCCCTCGGTGCTTTCAGGCATAAACAGGATCTTCACCGTGGCAAACATAATCTTCAAATCCTCCACAATGCTGGGATGTGCAATGTACATCAGGTCCATACCCAGTTTGTCGTAAGGCGTTGTATTGTACTTGCCATAAACCTGGGCGTAACCGGTCAGGCCGGCCTTGGCTTGCAGGCGCAGGGCGAACTCCGGCATCTCTTCGCAGTACTGGGCCGCGATCTCGGGCCGCTCGGCGCGGGGACCAACCAGCGTCATCGAGCCTTCCAGGATGTTCAGCAGCTGCGGCAGCTCATCAATGCGGCAGGCGCGGATCACCTTGCCGACGGGCGTGATCCGGTCATCGTTTTCGCCGGTGGAGAGGCGCGCCACGCCGTCCTTTTCTGCATCCACGCGCATACTGCGGAACTTCAAAATGCCGAAAGTTTTCCCGTCCTTGGTCAGGCGGGTCTGCTTATAAAAAACCGGGCCGTGGTCCGTTGCTTTGATGGCAATGGCCGTCACCAAGAACACCGGGCTGAGCACCACCAGCGCAATCAACGAAACCACAATGTCCATCGCGCGCTTTACGAACAGATACTCCGGCTTTGCCATGTACCGCGCCACACGCAGCATGGGCAAATGGAACATATGCATATGGTACGCGCCAGACATGATTGTATCGCCAATGCGGGGCACCACAAACACGTTGATATCTTTTGCAATGCAGTACTTGAGGATTATGTTCCGCTCGTGGCTGTGGATGCCACTCAGGAATACCGTGCTAACTCCATCCAGCATGGAGAGGTTCTCCACGCACTCGGCTGCAGAAGCGATCAGGACCACGTGATACTTATCGTCCAGACCATACTTGCCGATCAGCTTTTCCATGCCCTGGCGCACGTCGTAAATCACCGCGGTATCCTGCTCGGGGAAAACATGGAAATACCACTTATGGGCCGCAAACGCCCACAGGGCTGCCATCAGAATCTGCCCCGCCAGGGCCGCAATCCCCGGAAGCAGATTGGGAAGGTGTTTGGACAAAAGCCAAATGACAATGTACATGATGAAGTCGCTGATGCCGGCCGCAAGGAACTGGCCATACACCAATTCCGAAATGCGCTGCATGGACATCTGGAACGCATCGTACACACGCCCAAACGTGATGTACAGAATGAAAAACAGCGCCACAATCAGATAGTCACCGAGTTTGTAGAACGGGGAGGCCACCCGCTGTGCGTAATACAGGTACCAGCACAGTGCAAACGGCACCGTCACCAATGCTGCATCCATCAGTTTGACGATCTGCAGCATCAAATCATGTCTTAACTTCGTCATTTCCGTCTCCTCGTATCAGGGAGTCCCCTCTTCATCGCCTAAAAAATCAAAACCACATTTGTCCCTGACAAGCTGCACCATACCGGACCGCCCGATGTCGTCTGCGGAAATCACACCGGTCAGGCAAGCGACCGGAACTTTCCCGCTTTTCACATTCAAATTCACCGCGCACTCGGAACCGGCAGCCCGCCGTCCCGGCGATCTGCTTCTTCGATCCCGATTTTGAACAATCTACAGTTCTAAAACTGCGTCCTCAATGGTTTCATGTCAGTGCGTTTGCCGCAAGTACAAACGCCGCATTGCCGAAATTTATATTCCCAAACAAAAACGTCTGCCCGCACTTTCCTTTCCGGTTAGTCAAGGCAGCCGCTTTTGTTTGGGCCTGCTTTTTCCGCATCGAATGTCCGCGTTTTCCCGGTTTTCCTGCCCTTTGCGCCGCAAAAATGCCAGCAAAGGCCTGTTCTCCGTAAAAATCCGCACACAATCCGCCCTTTTATGCAAAGTAAGCAGGCCCTTCGTTCATCACACGCTGTGCGAACGAATTACTTCTTACCGACGGTGGTCTTCTTCTTGCTGCGGGTCGCAACCACAGCGCCAACAGCCACAACCACCACAGCGATCACTGCGGGCAGCACCCAGTTGCTGCCGCCATTGTCGGCGGGAGCGGCAGGAGCTTCGGTCGCAGCAGGCTCTTCGGTGGGGGCAGCAGTCGCCTCAGCGGCGGCGGCGGCGGTCTTTTCAGTCTTTACCAGAATCATCACGGGGGAGAAGCTGTCCATGGTGATGGTCGCCTTGCCGTCGCCGGCGACGGTGTCGATCACTTCCACATCGTACTCCAGCTTCGCGTTGGTGAAATCGTTCGCAACGGTCTCCTGGGCAGTCTCGGGGTCCTCGGGGCCATTGGTGAAGTGCAGGCCGATCAGCTTGCTGTCCGCCTTCACGCCGGGCAGGGCAACTTCCACATCCACGGCCTTGCCGTTCAGCAGCTTCTTCGCGCCCTCGGAAGCAGTCACGTCAAACAGCGCGGCGGCTTCGTAGTCGTTCAGATCCTCGCCTTCGCCGATGGCAGCCTGCACCTTCGCCAGCGCGTCCTCGCCGAACAGCTTCAAGAAGGCTTCGGTGCTCTCAGCCTTATCCATGGCAGCGTAGATCAGGTTGGTGTCGGCGTTGGTGGAGTAGAACAGGCCAGTCTCGGTCAGCTCGCCCGCCTTCTGAGAAAAGCTCAGGTCTGCGCCGAACTTCTCATTGGCTGCCAGGGTATCCGCCACAGCCGTCACCTTGATCCAGGGGTTCTGGGAGGTCTCCACGTTGATGGCCTTGCCATCCGTGCCGGTGGGGACCTCATTCACAACCTCCAGCTCGGTGCTGGTGGTGCCGCTGGGAGTGGAAGCTGCCGTGCCGGTGCCCGACTGCTGCACACGGCTGGGCTGCCAGACCGCCGCCGCAGGCATCGCGAGAGAGGCAGCCAGCGCCACCGCGGCCACCGTGGAAATAATCTGTTTTTTCATTGTTGTTCCCTCCAATTTTCACTTTATTTGTGCTTCTTCTGTCCGTAGCCATCCCCATTGTAGTAATAGCTCGAACGGTAGTAGCGTCGATAATACATATTGGACTTGCTGCCGATGTCTGCCCGGTTCAGCACCACACCCAGCAGCGGAGTCTCGGTCCGGCGCAGAAGCTGCACCGAATCTTCCACCAGCTTGCGCGGCGTATCTCCGCTGCGCACCACCAGCACCGTACCGTCACAGTGGGTGGCGATCTTCAGGGCATCGGCCACGCTGCCCAGCGGCGGAGTGTCAATGAGAACGCAGCCAAAGCGTTCCCGGCTGGCCTGGATCATCCGGCCGAAGCGGTCGTTTTCCAGCAGAATGGAAGGATTGGCCACGGTGGCGTTCACCGGGATCATATAGCCGTTGGGCACGTTCGTCTGGTACGTTGCATCGTCCAACGTGGCCTTACCGGCCAGATAATGGGCAACGCCCGTAATGGCCTCATCGCTGCGGATGTTGTACTTGTTGCGGATCTCCGACTTGCGCAGGTCGCAGTCAATCAAAAGCGTGGAGATGCCCAATTCCGCGACCATCTTCCACAGCTGCATCACCAGAAAGCTCTTGCCTTCGCCGGGGACGCTGCTGGTCACCATAATGGTTTTTACCGAATCACCGCAGAAACTCAGGTTGACGCGCAGCTGATTCAACGCTTCGGTCATATCAAAGGGCAACTGAGGCAGCCGACCAATTTCCAGTCTCTTCATCTCTCGGCCTCCTTCTTTTTCCGCTTTTGACGGTGCTTTTCCATCCGATTGAAATCGCCCAGATCCGCTTCCGGAATGGTTGCCAGCGGCTGCACGCCCAGATACTTCACCAGATCGTCCGGCGTCATAAACGTATCGTTCAGCAGGTAGCGCACCAGCAGAATGCCGCAGCAGATCACGGCGCCCAGCATACCGCCCAGCATCGTGTTTTTGGAATAACTGGGGGCCGCTTTGCCGGTGGGCGGCACGGCGCTCTCCACCAGATTGGGGGCCTCGGTCTCCATCACCTTGGGCAGGTAGATGCTGGCCTGACGCACCAGTTCGTTGGCAATGTCCGCCGCGCGCTGCGGATCCGTATCGGTCACAGTAATTTTCAGGATGCGCGTATCGGAGGTGTTGGTGATGGACACCTGCCCCTCCAGCGCTTTGTAATCACTGGGCAGACTCAGATTTGCAATCACATCCTCCAGCAGCGGGCGGCTCACCAGCAGCTCCTGATAGTCCTTGGTCAGCTGGGTACCCAGCTGAAGGTCGGTCAGGTTGACCAGCGAATTGTTGGAAGCCGACACGATGTAGATGCTGGCAGACGCCTTATAAGTAGGTGTGATCAAAAAGTACGTAAACGCGAAGGCCGCTGCCGCACCAGCAAACAGACACGATAAAATCTTCCACAGGTTCTGCCACATCAGGTAGAACACTTCCACCAAGTCGATCTCGGCATCTGCGTTGGAGGGATGCTGCGTTTTCACTTCACGCACATCCACGGTTTGGTTTCCCATTTTTTGAAGTTTCTCCCCTCTTTTTCTATATTTCGTCAATTTTTCTCATAAAACAATGTAATAATTGTTTCACGCAAGCTTGCTTCATCCAAATAATAAGCCCAGTAGCCGTCCACCACTTTGCTTTCACCCTCAATGGTGAGCAGCGGCTGTTCCTGGTATTGGTTCAGTTTTGCGGCGATCTGCTGTGCCGTGCCGCCGCTGATGTTGGTGACGGTGTAGTCCGCCAGGGCGTTGTAAACTTCCGCCGCAAAGGCGGTGTCGCGCCCGGCCAGCTCATCGCGCAGGGCCGTCAGATACTGCCGCTGCCGCACCATGCGGGAAAGATTGGTTTCATCCTCCACGCCCTTTCGGCTGCGCACAAAATCCAGCGCATTCTCGCCGGTCAGGGTCACAACGGCCCCCTCGGTCCAGGCTGGGTTGCAGGCGGTCAGGTCGCTGTTCAGGGTGACGGTTATACCGCCGGCGAGGTCGGTCAGAATGTTGACCGCGTCCATGTTCACGGCAAAGTAACCGTCAATGGGCTGGTCCTCCAGCAGGCGGCTCACCGTCGTCACGTTGTTTTCGCAGCTCTCTTCCCGGCCGTTGCCATACGAATGTGCCAGCGCCAGCTGGGCGGTGTCGGTGCCGATGACGCCGCCGTTTACGCCCAGCACCGGCATCTCCACCATGCTGTCCCGGTTCAGTTGCAGCACCTGCCAGGTCTGGTTGGCGTTGTCCAGCACCAGCAGCATCTGCACATCGCCTTGGCCGCCGCCAATGTAGCTCTCGGTGCCCACCGCTTCGCCCATCTCGTCCACGCCGATAAGCAGGTAGCTCTCCAGGTCCGGGCGGGCCGTGTAGGTTTCACCCTGCCATTCCAGCTGCCGGGGGGCAGCTTCCTGCGTTGGGCTGGCCGTTGGGGCTGCGGCGGGTGCTGCATACCGGCCGGTTTCCCAGCGGTTCATGGCAAAGCCCACCGCCAGCACAGCCACCAGAATCAGGGCCCCGGCCAGCACGGCTCGCCCAATGCGACGGCGCCCCCTCATGGCTGTTCGAAGCCAAGGCCGCACACCAAGGCCGCATTTTCATCCATCCGGCGTAAAAACGCTTCTCCTAGTTTTCGTTCGACCATGCTTCTTCCCTCCTTCAGATTGGGTACTCGGGTCGTCAGGTTGTGGCAGTCGCTGCCCAGCAGGGGCAGGCGGCTCATTTTCAGCAGCTCCAACCCGGTGCGGCGGGTGCGCCAGTGCAGCAGCGCCCCCGCGTTCACCTGAAAGCCGACCGGCAGTTCCGCCAGCCGCTTCAGCGCCTCCCGGTTGCCCCGGCTGAAGCAAAACCGCTCCGGATGCACCAGCACCACCTGAAACCCCCGATCCAGTGCCAGCACCCGCACCTCTTCCAGCTGGAAATCCGTCCAGACGGAAAAGGACATTTCCAGCATCAGCGTCCGGGTGTTTTCAATGCACAGCATTTCCAGCGCCTTCTCGCGGCCGATGCCCGCAAAAAAGGCAGTCTCGGAAGCCGCGAGAATCCGCGGTGCATCCGGCGGCATGGCGCTGCGCAGGTGGGCCAGCGCCGCCGCACGCCGCTTGCAGAAGGCCTCCGGCGGTTCCTCGTGGGCGTAAAAGTGCGAGGTGGCGCACACCGCGTTCACGCCCTGCTCCGCCTGCCGCCGAAGCATCTCCAGCGACATGGCCGTATCCTTGCTGCCGTCATCCATATGCGGAAGAAGGTGGGTGTGCAGGTCAACGATTCCGATCGTTTTGCCGCTCATCCGCTTTCCTCTTCCCGATAGCGCCGCAAGAATGCGTCAAAGGTCATTTCTTCGCCGGATTTGCGTGCTTTTTTTGCATCTTCCAGGTTTTCAAAGCTACCCAAATAGTAGGTTTTTCCTCGGAAGCCGATCCGGGCGACCCAGCGCTGGGTGCGCTGGTTCAGATACACGCCCCGCACGCCGCTGGTGTTGTTTTTCAGCATGGTGCGGGCCTGAATGGCTTCCACAAAGGTTCCGTCCACAAAATGGCAGTAGCGGCTCGGGTCCACCTTGCAGCCGCAGCTGGTGGTGTGCCCGTTTTTCAGGCAGATTTCACGCACCACCACCTCATTGCCGCAGCCGCACCGGCATCTCCAGATCACATCGCCGTCCTCGGTGCGGTGTGTGGTCGGCTCCAGCGCGGTCACCTGGCCAAACACCCGGCCGGTCAGGTCGCGGCGCATCTGGCACTTGCCGCCGCAGCCGCAATCCTTGATGGAACCGCGCCGCAGGCGGCGTGACTCCACCACGATCTCATTGCCGCAGTCGCACCGGCAGCGCCACAAGGCATACCCGCTGGGGGTTGCCCCCTCGCGCCCTATCACCAGCAATTTGCCGAAGCGCTGGCCGGTCAAATCGCACAGCCTCATGGTACACCTCACTTTCCAGCTTCCGTCCACCGCCAAAAGACCTTCCATTTTTGAAATGGGGGGTCAATCCCGCAAAACACAGGAGAAATGCGGCGTTTGCGGCCTGCTTGCCCCTTTAACTGACCCCTTTGGGGCGAAACAGGCGGAAAAGACCCGCCTCATCTCCAGCCGCTTTTGATTCAGGCTGGTGTGAACGTAGCGCTGCAACGTGACAGCCGCGTTGGAGTGCCCCAGCAGTTCGCTGAGTGTTTTGATGTCACAGCCCGCCTGCAGGCACAGCGTGGCAAAGGTGTGCCCTTACGGTATAATTACGACAAACCGGAAAAGCCCCGTATATCAAGGGTTTTCGGTTATCTGGCAAGGTTTTTCATCCTTTTCCAAACCGAAAAATCGAGCCGCGAAGTAG
>Ga0129314_1000394_pt1 | contig 47089 bp, 41 predicted proteins | sample O1111metagenome_FD_94431 | JGI IMG/M metagenome (GOLD analysis project Ga0129314, IMG submission 94431) | Orangutan individual fecal microbial communities from fecal samples from Wisconsin, USA - O1111 metagenome | ecosystem: Host-associated > Mammals > Digestive system > Large intestine > Fecal... | reverse complement strand
TAAGCGCTATCATTGGTGCCATGGCTGTGATGGCTATTATACTTGCCATTTCGCAACGCGTACGGGGCAACGTGGTTTTGTTGATTATGGGGGTGATGATCGGTTATATTGCCACAGCAATCATCGGCGTACTGAAATTTTTCAGTAACGATGAAGATGTACGGGCTTATGTGATCTGGGGATTGGGTAGTTTCTCTAAAGTTTCGGGGAATCAGGTACACACATTTGTCATTGTAATGGCAGTATTGATCCCCTTATCTTTCCTGCTGATTAAAACGCTCAACCTGATGCTGCTGGGTGATAATTACGCCCGCAACCTCGGACTGAACGTCAAACGTGCACGATTTACAGTAATCGCCTGTTCCTGTGTACTTACGGCGGTAGTTACAGCCTATTGCGGCCCTATCGTATTTCTCGGGCTGGCTGTTCCGCACCTTTGTCGTACGCTTTTCAACACCTCCAACCATATTGTACTTGTTCCCGCCGTCACGCTTACCGGAGCTGCATTGGCACTCTTCTGCAATCTGGTGGCGCGCATGCCGGGCTTTGAAGGGGCGTTACCCATCAACTCGGTTACAGCACTGATTGGAGCACCCATTGTTATTTCAGTCTTGTTTGGAAAACGAAAAAATGAGGTAAATTGATTTGATGATTTACTGATCCCGATAAATCGGGATCAGTAGTGATGATGTGATGATTCAACTGTTCAACAATTCAACGATTAAACAGTTAAACGATTCGATATAAAATAATGACTAAAAGTATTGAACTCCGCGATCTTGCTATTGGCTACAAAAACCGTCAACCGGTAAAAGTAGTGGCTCAACACATCGATGCCAGTATTTTTAGTAGCGAGTTGACCTGCCTGCTGGGAGCCAATGGTATAGGAAAGTCTACCTTATTACGTACTCTTTCGGCATTCCAACCCAAACTGTCAGGAGATGTCTTTATCCACGGACAGGAAATCGGAGCTTATTCCGAAAAAGCACTTGCGAGGCTTATAAGCGTAGTGTTGACTGAAAGGCTCGACATTAAGAATATGAGCGTACATGAGCTTGTCGCACTCGGCAGAAGCCCTTATACCGGTTTTTGGGGCAAACTTACTCCGGAAGATCATAAGGAAATAAATAAAGCGATTTCACTTGTAAAGATAACACATCTCACCCACCGGATGGTACATACGCTCAGTGACGGCGAACGTCAAAAAGCGATGATTGCCAAAGCGCTGGCACAGAACACTCCGGTTATTTTCCTGGACGAACCCACGGCCTTCCTCGATTTCCCCAGCAAAGTGGAGATGATGCAGTTGTTGCACCGTCTTTCACGGGAAACGCAGAAAACCATTTTCCTTTCCACACACGATCTCGAACTGGCACTGCAAATTGCCGATAAGATATGGTTGATGGACGACCGCGCCCGGATCCATGTCGGTACGCCCGAAGACCTTTCGCTTAACGGCGATTTGAGTAACTTCTTTGCCCGCAAAGGTATCCTTTTTGACAAGGATACAGGATTGTTCAGGGTGGAAAATGATTTCGACCGGCAAATACGCCTCGTCGGACACGGACAACGCTATTCCATGATCCGTAAGGCATTGCTGCGTAACCGTATTCTTGCGGAACGCAATGCCCCGTCGTACGACACTATCGAAATAGTGGAGAACCGAATCCTCCTCTCAATCGAAAATCAGCCTCAGATATGGGTTGACACTATCGAGGAACTATTGGAGAAGATGAAGAACTACTATTAATTCAAGGAGTCAATGGTAAACGCAGATATTAAACAACCGACGCAAGCCACTATTCTCATCATCGGTGGCACGACCGAAGGAAGGATTGCAGTGAAGATATGCGACGAAGCGGGTAAGTCCTATTTTTATTCTACCAAAAACGCCTCTCAACAAATAGATTGTGTATATGGCAAGCGTATTTCGGGCGGATTGGATGAAGTGTCGATGCCCGGTTTCTGCCTTCGACACAACATCCGCCTTATCGTGGATGCAGCCCATCCGTTTGCCGAAAATGTGCATAAGAACATTGGGATAACGGCGCAAAAGTTACAAATCCCTGTGATCCGATTCGAACGGAATTTTCCACCCCCCAATCCGCAATTGCACTGGTTCGACGACTATCATTCGGCTATCCGTTTTCTGGAAGAAAAGAATATCCATAATCTGCTTGCTCTTACGGGAGTGAATACCATTCTCAAACTGAAACCCTATTGGCTAAATCACAGATGTATATTCCGTATTATGAAGCGGAATGAGTCGTTGGCGGTTGTCGAAAAAAACGGATTCCCGCACGAAGATATCCTGTTCTATGAGGATGAACGTGACGAGACTGCACTTTTCCAGCGCCTATCCCCCGGAGCAATCATTACAAAAGAGAGTGGTGAATCGGGTGGCTTTACCGGGAAAATAGACACAGCACTGGCACTCGGTATTCCTGTGCTCGTTATTCGTCGCCCCCCACTACCCTACTTCGCTCATGCAACGATCTATGGCAAGCATGGTTTGCGCAAACAGATTGAAACATTGTCACCCGGTTTTTTCGATCTGAAAACAGGATATACCTCGGGAAGTTGTGCCACGGCTGCTGTCAAAGCAGCACTCACCGCATTGTTATCGGGTATTCCGGTAGAAGATATTACCATTTCACTGCCAAATGACGAACCGGTTACCATCGATATTGTCCGTACAGTTTTTGAGCCGAATGGCAGCGTGACCTGTACTGTATTGAAAGATGCGGGTGATGATCCGGATATAACCAACGGAGCGGAAATATGCGCCAATATCGCTATTAATTCCACACACAGCGGAATACGTTTTTTACAAGGTATAGGCGTAGGAAAAGTAACCCTACCGGGATTGGGACTCGAAATTGGCAGTCCGGCCATCAACGCCATACCTCGTAAAATGATGGAGCGTGAAGCGCAGAAGACACTCGAAAAGTTGTCGGACGATCTCCATACCGGCATCGATATTACCATTTCAGTACCCCGCGGGGAAGAGATTGCCAAAAGGACTTTTAATCCGAAACTGGGAATTGTGGGCGGCATATCCATCATCGGGACATCGGGAATCGTAAAACCCTATTCCAATGAGGCATTTGTCCACTCCATTCGTCGTGAAGCGCAAGTTGCCAAAGCGTTGAGGGTGAAACATCTTATTATTAATTCAGGAGCAAAGAGTGAAAGATACCTGAAATCTCTGTATCCCGATGCTTTGCCACAGGCATTCGTACAGTATGGTAATTTTATCGGTGAAACATTACAGATAGCGGCAGAAGAAAATTTTGAAGAAGTGACACTCGGCATTATGATCGGCAAGGTCGTAAAACTCGCGGAAGGACTGCTGGATACCCACAGTAAAAGATCCGTGATGAACAGGCGTTTTATTCAATCCGTAGCGAGGGAAGCCGGCTGTACAGGAATCACTATTGAGAAAATCGCAGGAATAACGCTTGCCCGTGAACTGTGGCAGATTATTCCGGTATCGGAGAGAGTCTTCTTTCAAGCTTTACTCCATCATTGCCGGAAAGTTTGTGAACCCCTGTTACCCAGTGCCAAATTAACGATATTGCTGATGGATGAAGAGGGATGCGTTTGGAAATAATGCGATTTTCATCTACTTTTGCTTTTATTCATTTATTCAAGTTTCATCAGTTGCATATATTTCGACGGATAAACATACGGAAGTCCAATCATTTATAAAAACAACAAAAGATGATCAGACCTTATATTTTAGCGGAATCGAACTGGAAATCGGTCAAGGATGCCGGTTTTGACCTGGCGATATTGCCCTGGGGCGCTACCGAGGCACACAACTACCATTTACCTTACGCCACGGACAATATTCTGGCGGAAAACATCGCAGCCGAAGCAGCCCGGATTGCATGGGAAAAAGGCGCAAGACCGGTCGTACTGCCCAATATACCTTTCGGAGTAAATACCGGACAGTTGGATATCCGGCTCGATATGAATATTTATCCGAGTACACAGTTGATCATCCTGAATGATATTGTGGAAAATCTCAACCGGCATGGTATTAAAAAGTTAGTTATTCTCAACAGTCACGGAGGCAATGATTTCAGGATTATGGCACGTGAACTGGGGGCGAAATATCCGGAGATGTTTATCTGCGTATGCAATTGGTTTCAATGGAAAGGGAGAGACGATTTCTTTGAACACAAAGGTGACCATGCCGATGAGATGGAGACCAGCCTGTTGCTGCATCTCAGGCCGGAATTAGTACTCCCATTGGACGAGGCAGGCGAAGGAAAAGAGAAAAAACATAAGATCGAAGCCTTAAGACAAGGTTGGTTCTGGGCAGAACGACGTTGGTCGCAAGTGACGGAAGATACCGGTATTGGCGATCCTAAAGCGTCGACTGCAGACAAAGGGAAACGATTTTTTGAAACAATTACCGAGAAAGTTGCTGCCGTATTATTGGAGTTGGCCCAAAATGATATCAATAACATGTACGAATGAATATCTGAAAATTATTGGTCGAAGGTTTGTCATTCAATTATAAAATAATTTTTGAACAATATTGAAGTCTAATTTTCTTAAATATTTGCTAAAACCTTTTATCTTTGCACGCAAAAATTAATTTTCACCCAATTCAATGGAGAACAACAAGCAACTCAACCCCACCTATAAGACCATCGTGGGGGTTCAATTCCTTTTTGTGGCGTTTGGTGCCACGGTACTGGTTCCGTTATTAGTAGGACTTGATCCTTCCACAGCACTGTTTACCGCAGGCGTAGGGACTCTTATCTTTCATTTGGTTACGAAAGGGATGGTCCCTATTTTTTTGGGCAGTAGTTTTGCTTTTATCGCCCCCATTATAAAGGCTACAGAGTTGTATGGCCTGGCCGGAACGCTCTCAGGCTTGGTGGCTGTCGGCCTTGTCTATTTCCTGATGAGCGCGTTGGTTAAATGGCAGGGAGTAAGAGTGATCGAACGTCTTTTCCCGCCGGTAGTTATTGGACCGGTGATCATGCTGATTGGCCTTTCTTTGGCTGGTGTGGGGGTAGATATGGCGAAGGAGGACTGGTTGCTGGCTATTATCGCCTTAGTGACAGCCATCGTAGTAAGCATGTTTGCCAAAGGTTTATTGCAACTGATCCCTATCTTCAGCGGAATTATCGTCGGTTATATTGCTGCCATGCTGCTGGGAAGGGTTGATTTTTCAGGTATTGCTGCAGCACCATGGATCGGGTTGCCCCAGTTTGTCAAACCGGAATTCTCCTGGGGAGCCATCCTCTTTATGATCCCGGTAGCCATTGCGCCGGTGATTGAACATGTGGGCGATATGTACGCGGTAAGCCAGGTCGCCGGGAAAGATTTCGTAAAAAAACCGGGGCTACACCGCTCCATGTTTGGCGACGGTATTGCCTGCTGCGTAGCAGGATTCATTGGAGGTCCTCCCGTAACTACCTATTCAGAAGTGACCGGAGCCATGATCCTTACCAAAGTGACCGATCCGGCAGTGATCCGTATCGCAGCGGTTACCGGGATTGTTTTCTCACTGGTGGCTAAAGTAAGCGCATTTTTAAAATCAATACCGGGTTCCGTACTCGGCGGTATTATGCTGTTACTCTTCGGCATGATTGCAGCCACGGGTGTCAATAACATGATCCGGAATAAAACCGATATGAGTAACACCCGCAACTTGATCATCGTGTCGCTCACCCTCACCACAGGGATTGGAGGTGCCGTCCTGCAGGTAGGCAACATCAGCATGACCGGGATCGGCTTGTCAGCCCTTATAGGCGTGATCCTGAACCTGATCCTGCCAAGGACGAAAGAGAATAAAGAAGTTAAAGAATTATAAAACTATAATTTGCTATCGGCTTTTTCCTTCAATACTCCTTTCACATCATACACTATACCATTCTCACTTAATAGAGATGCAATATCCAAGTTCAGGAAATTATTATGTGCTACCGCAAGTACAACGGCATTATATTTATTGTTTGCTACCACTGGCAGTTTTTCCTTTACCGATTCGATATTGTACTCATGTGCTACTTCCTCCGGATTGGCCCAGGGATCATGCACAGTAACGGTCGCACCGTATTCTTCCAAACTACGAACGACATCAACTACTTTGGTATTTCTCACATCAGGACAGTTTTCCTTAAAAGTAATACCTAATACAAGGATATTGGCTCCTTTGATACTAATCCCTTTTTGGATCATACACTTTATTACCTGCGATGCGACATATTCTCCCATGGTATCATTCGTCCGACGTCCGGCCAGAATAATTTCCGGATGATAGCCGTACTCCTGCGCCTTTTGTGCAAGATAATAAGGATCTACACCAATGCAATGGCCACCCACCAATCCGGGTTTGAATGGCAGAAAATTCCATTTGGTACCTGCTGCTTCCAGCACATCGTGGGTATCAATACCCATACGGTTAAATATTTTGGCTAACTCATTCACAAACGCTATATTGATATCGCGTTGCGAATTCTCGATCACCTTGGCAGCTTCAGCCACTTTAATGGTAGGTGCCAAATGGGTACCGGCAGTAATTACTGATTTATAGAGTTTATCCACTATTTTCCCAATTTCGGGAGTGGAACCGGAAGTCACTTTTTTAATCTTTTCGACCGTGTGCAATTTATCACCCGGGTTAATACGTTCCGGGGAATAGCCTCCGAAGAAATCTTCGTTGAATACTAAACCTGAGGTTTTTTCCACTACGGGAATACAATCCTCTTCCGTTGCGCCCGGATAGACAGTAGATTCATAAATCACGATATCCCCTTTACCGATCACCTTTCCTACCGTTTCACTGGCTTTTACCAGTGGCGTCAGGTCGGGGCGATTGTTTCTGTCTACCGGTGTGGGGACAGTGATAATATAGATATTGGCCTCTTTGATATCGTTGAGGTCATAGGAGCAATAAAGTCCGTTACGATGATTGTGGAAAGGATTTTCTTTTACTAAAGTCAACTGGAGTATTTCATCCTCTACTTCTAGGGTTTGATCATGTCCTGTCATCAGCTCATCCACTCTTGGCCGGTTGACATCAAATCCCACCACGGGATATTTAGTAGCAAATAAACGGGCTAAAGGTAATCCGACATAGCCCAGGCCGATCACTGCGATTTTTATTTCTTTGTTCATTTTACTTAAATATAGTTACAGGTTTTTCCAATACCATTGTACGGCTTCTTTCAATCCGTCGCGTATATTGTATCGGGGGTTATATTCTAATAGTTGTTTTGCTTTATCGATATTGGCTAAAGAATGAGGGATATCTCCCGCACGGTTGGATCCGTAACTGGTTTCGATTTTCCGGATAGCATGATCGAACTCACTCAGATATTCTTTCAGATATGCCACTAATTGGTTGAGTGTAGTTCTTTCGCCATAAGCGGTGTTATACACCTGATTGATCGCCTGCGGATTGGTTGTCTCCATCGCCAGCAAATTCATCTGGATCACATTGTCGATATAGGTAAAATCCCGGCTATACTCGCCATCGCCATTGATGACAGGAGACTCATGCTGCATCAGTTTCTTTACAAAGAGTGGTATTACGGCGGCATAAGCGCCATTGGGATCCTGCCGGCGTCCGAACACATTGAAGTAACGTAACCCAATACACTCCATCCCGTAAGTCCTGGCGAAGACATCAGCATAGAGTTCATTCACATATTTGGTGATGGCATAAGGTGAGAGCGGTTTGCCTATCACCTCTTCCACTTTGGGAAGAGAGGGACTGTCACCGTAAGTAGAGGAACTTGCTGCATAGATAAAGCGTTTTACTTTTGCATCACGGGAAGCCACTAACATATTCAAAAAACCGGTCACATTTACTTCATTGGTGGTGACCGGATCTTTAATGGAGCGGGGGACAGAACCCAGAGCTGCCTTATGCAGCACAAAATCTGCTCCGTCTACAGCCTTACGGCAGTCATTCATATTACGGATATCACCTTCTATTAATATGAAATGCGGATTATCCAGATAGGATTGGATATTCTCCCGTTTTCCGGTAGAAAAATTATCGAGACATATTACTCTGTTTCCTAAAGAGAGCAATTCTTCAACTAAGTTTGATCCGATAAAACCGGCACCTCCGGTTACTACAATCTTATGCATATTTTTTATTTCTGTGTTACTTATTACAATGCTTTTTTCAGTTCAAAAATTTACTTTTTACCTTGCTCAATTGGTACAAAATCAGACAATACCTTTTGATATAAATCTACAACTTTTTTTGCTTTTTCGTCCCATGAGAGTTGTTCCTGAAGTGTCTTACAATTCAAGGATAATTCTTCCAACAACGGACGATCGGCATAAAACATATTTAATTGTTCGGCAAAATCAATGATCGATTTTTGAGGATTTGTGAGTGGAATTTTACGGCCTACCGTTTCATTGACAGTAGCCCCAAAGCCACAGGTATCAAAACATAATATTGGCAGACGATTACTTAAAGCCTCTAATACAACGTTAGGATTATCTTCATTTACACTTGTAAAGAAAAAAAGTTGCGCTTCACGCATAGCCTGATGTACGTCAGCAAGAGGCCTGTTACCGTGCCACACTACTTGATCGGAGATATTCAAATCGGCTGCAAGCTGCTTTGCTTCTTTTTCCTGGGCTTCGTTGCCCTGTCCATATACATTTAAAATGATTCGTTTATTATTTGTAGCTGCCAAGGCTTTTAATGCCAATGGTAATTGTTTACGAAAATCGAATTTCCCTACCCACATCACATGAAAATCCTGATTATAGAACCTTTCCGTAGGCACATCGCTCTTCACAAATAAACCGGTTTCCGAAAGAAGTACAGATTCTCTTTTTTTGTATTTTTTTATTGCGCTGTATGAAACAGGAATAGAACTCATTAATAAATCCGCACGTTTAAACGCTTTATCGATACGGGCATCATACTTCAATTGCAATAGATTGATACTATTTTTGAGGCGATTGAAAAGTTGTAATTTTATATCTGCGCCCTGAAGATAAGCTACAGGAAATTGCTTCAGCCCCCCGATGGGACCCCATACAAAAGGAATATCCTCTATTTTCCACAAATACCCCGGTTCCCTGTAACCAATCATATTGAGTTGGTGCAGGATATCTATTTTTTGCTCAGCAACAATTTGCCTTGCAATTTCCAGCGTTTTCTTTTGCCATTTTTTATAATGAGCGTAGAATCTCCAATCTCCTTGATTCCAGGCCATCTTCCTTATTTTTTCGGATACCGGATTATAATAAAAATGTATATTTTTTCCTTGAGGCAGAGTAGGCAACACTGATTCTATTTCATCCCGAAATTCTCCTTCTGTGATAATATGCACATCACAATGTTTTGCTAAATGAGCGCACATATTCCATCCCGTACCGGGTTCGCTACCCCTAATCGGGGAACAAGCATACGCATTGATAAGGATTTTTAATTTTTTCATATCTTTTTTGTTTGATAAGTTTTCGTTTAATAATGATTGATAGATCCGTACGGCAATGTTTCGGAAAAGGGATTATCAGTATCAAAGTCTATTGTTATCCTATCCCGCTGTATATAAAACCGTGAGATGCCAGTTCTTCTTTATTATAGATATTACGTCCGTCTACGACTAGATGATCATGCATACTTTTTTTCAGTCTATTCCAGTCCGGTAAACGAAACTCTTTCCATTCAGTAGGGACAATGAGGGCGTCAGCTCCCTGTACTGCATCATATATATCGGTAGCATAATAAATTTTATTATTCAGATATTTATGAGCCTCATTCATTGCGGCAGGATCATAAGCCTTTACTACCACCCCAGCCTCCAACAGGCTATTAATAAGGGTGAGTGAGGGTGCTTCACGCATGTCGTCGGTTTCAGGTTTAAAAGACAATCCCCATACAGCAACAGTTTTATTCTTTATATCTCCGTTAAAATGATGATTGAATTTCTGGAAAAGAATATTTTTCTGATTGTTATTGACTGTTTCTACCGCTTTTAAAAGTTTCATCTCGTAGCCAAAAGCTTCTCCTACCTTTATAAAAGCTCGAATATCTTTTGGGAAGCAACTACCTCCATAACCACAACCAGGATAGAGAAAACTACGACCTATACGGGAGTCACTCCCTATTCCACGGCGTACCATATTAACATCTGCTCCAACTAATTCACAAAGATTTGCCACATCGTTCATAAAACTGATCCGGGTGGCGAGCATGGCATTCGCAGCATATTTCGTCATCTCGGATGATAATATATCCATGAATATTACCCGGAAGTTATTCATTACAAACGGACGATAAAGACGTGTCATTAGCTCCTTTGCCCTTTCGGATTCCACACCTACCACCACGCGGTCGGGACTCATAAAGTCATTAACCGCCGCACCTTCTTTCAGAAACTCCGGATTGGAGGCTACATCAAACTCCAGGTCCGACATTCCTCGTTTATCGAGACAGTTTCTTACCAACTCCTTTATACGAAATGAAGTACCCACCGGTACAGTACTCTTAGTGACAATCAACAGTGGTTTGGTCATGTTGTCGGCAATATTCTCTGCAACAGCCATCACATAAGAAAGATCGGCCGTCCCCATTTCATCGGAGGGGGTACCCACAGCGATAAAAACTATTTCCATATCATTTATCACCGATGCCAGGCTCGTGGTAAAATGTAAACGATTGGCTTCCGTATTACGAATAACGATAGTTTTTAATCCCGGCTCATAGATAGGGATAATACCTTGTTTCAGATCCTCAATTTTTTTGGCGTCAATATCCACACAGGTCACATCTACCCCCATCTCTGCAAAACATGCTCCTGAAACAAGTCCAACATATCCTGTACCTATAATTGCTATTTTCATATGATTATTTTATTGTTTTGTTTCGGTATATGAAACCTTTGATGTTCAAAATATCATTCCCTTCGGGTGTTTAATGATTATTTTAAACATGTCGGTTTCATATGACTAAAATTATTTATTTCAATTTTTTTCTTATTGAATGTAATATACTTTTTTATAACTCAGGATTTTCCCCGGAAAAGGCCCTTTTAAACACAGTTAATTGATAGTGCGGATTATAATACTTATCGATTATTTCGTACGATCTTTCTCTCAATAAGTTCCTATCCATATTATTCACCCAGTCCTTAATTTTATCTCTTAGATCATTCACATCGTTTTCCTTAAAGAAGAAACCATTATATCCATCTTCTACAGCCTCTGCTTCGGGCATTTGGTTCACCATATTATCGTGGGTGCCCACAGGCGTGCCGAAACTCAGAGAATGAATTCCCGTTAACCCCACATTTCCAGGAGATACACACAGGTCAGACATGGATAAAAATTTGCCTATTACCTCTTCATCATAGCATGCCCCTGTAAAGTGCAACCATTTATTCTCCAACCCTATTTTTCCCATATCTTCCAGTTTCTCTCTTTCGGGGCCTTCCCCCATTACCACAAGATTAACCTCAGGAACTTTATCATTTATCTGATTGACAGCTTGTAAAAGCATATCCAATTTTTTCACTTTGGTCAACCTTCCGATAAAGATGACAACAGGCAAAGAGGGATCATTAAAGAAAGGAAACACCTCACTCTTTTCCAGTCCCTGAAGTTTCTGAGTCAACAATTTGTGGGCATCGTAGTCTAAAGAATTAAAAACTACATATAGATTATCCGGTTTAAATCCATGCCGGATATGAAATTTTTTCGATCGCCTTTCATACAGTAGAATTTTGTTTCCAAGTCGAAAAAAGATCTTTTTCAACTTCAGTTTCAATCCTTTCTCACGTCCATACAATCCATGTGCCCAGAAAAAGACCTTGATTCCACGGAGTCTGCAAATCGAAGCCGCTATCCAGGTCGATGGGCGGGACATCTCCGATGTAAAAATGGCATAATCAAATTTAGTTCCACAACATTCACGTATAACTTTTGTTTGCCAAAGAAGCGTTTCTTTTTTCCACCAATAATTTTTCACTTTATGCAATCGATGTTTGTTCGATGAAAATCCTTCCTTTTCAAAATCGATTGCTGCAACCCCGTTCTCACTATCTCCAAAGAAAAAATGCATATCCCAGTCGGGATTATTGAGCAAAACATTCCATATCGGTCTCCTATAATGAGGTGCTATATCCGCAAAAAATTTTATCGTTATCATAAAAAGGTTTTTAGTATTTTTTTATCATTAAGGGAGCAACCAATTATTCCAATGTACTCAAATAGAGCCTCATCAGGATAGTATTTTCGTCAATATCCTTTTCTTTTTCAAAACCCAGCCTCCGGTTCAATTTATAAGAATTAATATTTTCTTTAAGCACAGTGGCATACAGAGACTCTAAATTTAATGATTTAGCATAATTTACCATAAATTCCAATCCTTGAATGCCCACAGTTTTACCCCAGTATTCTTTCTCACCGATATAGCCAAAAACTTCACCATCTTTGCCGGTTAAATGTTTAATACCCATTACAGCAATAGGTTTATCCTTATGCCATATCGATCGGATAAAATAATCTTTCCTGTTTTTTAAATTCTCAAACCATTTCTCCTGAGACTCTCTGTCAAAATCCGGAGTAGATGTTAGTGCCCTCATTTGAGGATCGTTCAACCATTCCCACGATTTTTCAAGCACCTCGCGGGAGAATTCCCTGAACTCTAATTCTAAAATTTTCCTGTATTCCATAATTCTTTTATTTATATTGATCTTTGTTGTGAAATTACTTCCGCCTTTTGCGACTTTTGTCTTCTTGTAAAAGGTTGCCATTTCAGGTAGGTTCCCGAGCGCCAAAGCCATTCAAGGGGACCGTATAGAAAATGTTTCATCCAGTGCTCACTAACGACAACCTGTAACGAATAGATTATTAATCCCGACACAAAAAGTAATGCCGCTCCCATACTACCGAAAATTGGACCAAATCCCCATGCCGAAAACAGAATAGCACCCATTACATTTTGCATCTCATAATTGGTAAGCCCCATACGTCCATATGGGGTAAGCAGATTCAAATATCTTCTGATACCAGCCACTTGGTAAAGTGAAATAAATCCCATTGCCAATGTTGCGGACAAGGTAATTGTACTGAGGCTATTCAAAGCAGAGATTACAAGTGCAATAAACGGTACCTCCGTTCCTGTTGTCAACAGATTAACCGGTACTTTTGGCACTAATTTGATTACCATTAAAAGAATAAAAGTACTTACGAGAAACAGGAGAAATAGCACGATATTCCTCTTTTTTCTGATGTGTACCTGCTCAAAAAAACGAAGCCTTCCCACAATAAATCCCATGATAAATAATGCCAGAATCAGATATCCTGTACTGCTATATATAAATTGGAATTTCAGTTTATCCAAAGTTTTAACAGTCAGGTTTTCTTTTGCCGATTGCAGGAATGTCATTCGTTCGGGAGTGCTATTCTCAATCGGCTGTTCCGTTATATCCGGGAGAACTGTTACTATCGTCTGTTCATTGATTACATTATCAAATCTGATGTTGTCGAAACCGATTATAAACCAATTCGGAACACCTATTAACAGCAAGCATACAAGAAGCATCAAGACCCAATTTTTCAACGGGAACAGGAATACCAGCACCACACCGAAAACCGCATAAATTGTAAGTATATCAACGTAAGTGAAGCTTAATCCAATCAGGCCGATTACAAAAAGCAGCAACATTCGCCATAAGAAGCGCCCACGAAAGTCAAAACCTTTCTTCGACGCTCTATCCATTTGAATAAAAAAACTGAGACCAAAAAGAAAGGAGAAAATACTTATAAATTTACCCCTGATCATTGTGTTGGTAAACCATTGAATTATGCCATCCCACTTGGTGGGAAAAGTAACACCCGACACACTGGTGTAACCGAAATGATCAAGCATATGCATTAGAATCACTCCTAACAATGCAAAACCTCTCAAAGCATCGATTACGGTTATTCTTTGTGAAGGCGGTAACGCGATTGTATTTTCTCTCATTTCAAATATAATTTTTTATTGCTTTTTTGTTGTATATTTCCTATTCATTCTCCTCCTGATCCGAGAGATACCATTGGTACATCCGTCGGATTCCCTCATCAAGTTCTACACGATACTTCCAACCCAATGATTCCAGTTTGGAAACATCGGTTAATTTTCTCATTGTCCCATCTGGTTTCGACGGATTGAACTTAATTTTTCCGGTATATCCCACAATGCCGGCAGTAAGTAAAGCCAGTTCTTTGATGCTTATCTCTTTTCCGGTACCGATATTGATGTGACAATTGCGGATATCCTCCTTTCCCTGTTTAAGGTCGTCAAAATTTACATTTTCCAGGACAAACACACAAGCATCAGCCAGATCTTCACTCCATAGAAACTCTCTCATAGGTTTGCCGGTTCCCCATAATTCAAGATGGTTCGAAAATATCCCGATCTTGTTCAGTGTAAAAACAAAATCGTCCATGGTACTCTGACCATCTATTCCATCCAGTGATCTTCGCCTTAAATCTTTCTGTATGCCGCTCCAATTATTCTCTTTCATACATTTGGCCAGGTGCATCTTCCGAATCAATGCCGGAAGTACATGACTTTTCTCCAAATCAAAATTATCATTCGGACCATATAAATTAGTGGGCATCACAGCAATATAATTGGTACCGTACTGAATGTTAAAACTCTCACACATCTTAAGTCCTGCAATTTTGGCAATTGCATAAGGCTCATTGGTATATTCAAGCGGTGAAGAGAGCAGATATTCTTCATTTATTGGCTGTGGGGCTTCTTTCGGATAGATACAGCTACTTCCCAGAAACAATAGCTTCCTTACGTTATGTCGGTAGCTCTCCCCTATCACATTATTCTGTATCTGGAGATTGCGATAGATAAAATCGGCACGGTAGGTATTATTCGCAACAATCCCTCCCACATAAGCTGCTGCCAGTATCACATAATCCGGTCTTTCTTCATCGAAAAATCTTTTTACTGCAGCACCATCCATTAAGTCCAACTCGCTATGAGAACGGCCGACAAGATTGGTGTATCCTTTTGATAGCAGATTTTTCCAGATGGCAGATCCTACCAGGCCATTGTGTCCGGCAATGTAAATTTTGCTATTTTCATTCATTGTCGATTGCATCTTTTGCTTTTAATTTTTTTACAAATTTCATATCGTGCCTTACCATCAATCTGACCAGTTCTTCAAATGATGTTTTTCGTGGGTTCCATCCCAGTAAAGTTTTCGCTTTTGTAGGATCACCTAAAAGTTGTTCTACTTCAGCCGGACGGAAATATTTGGGATCTACCTCTACCAGCACCTTACCTGTTGCGGTATCTATTCCTTTTTCATTTATACCTTCGCCTTCCCAACGGAGATTTATGCCGGCTTCTGCAAAGGCATGAGTACAGAACTCGCGTACGGTGTGCATTTCTCCGGTAGCGATTACAAAATCCTCGGGTTTGTCGTGCTGGAGCATCAGCCACATACACTCTACATAATCTTTAGCATAGCCCCAGTCTCTTAATGCGTTCAGGTTACCAAGATAGAGTTTATCCTGTTCTCCCTGTGCAATACGGGCTACGGCAATTGTTATTTTTCTGGTGACAAACGTTTCACCCCTACGTTCACTCTCGTGATTAAAGAGGATCCCATTTACGGCAAACATATTGTAAGACTCCCTGTAATTTTTCGTGATCCAGTATCCATATAACTTGGCTACTCCATATGGGCTACGGGGATAAAAAGGAGTTGTCTCTTTCTGAGGTACTTCCTGTACCAATCCGTAGAGTTCGGAAGTCGATGCCTGATATATTTTGGTTTTCTGCTCCAAACCAAGAATACGAACTGCTTCTAAAAGACGAAGTGTACCTACGGCATCGGCTTCTGCAGTGTATTCAGGCACATCGAAACTCACTTTCACATGACTTTGGGCTGCCAGATTGTAAATTTCATCAGGTTTCGTCGTCTGAATGATACGGATCAAAGAACTGGAATCAGTCATATCGGCATAATGGAGATTGACAAGCCTATCACGATGCATATCCCTTACCCACTCGTCGAAATATAGATGTTCTATACGAGCTGTATTGAATGATGAAGAGCGGCGTAATATTCCATGTACTTCATATCCTTTTCCTATTAATAACTCGGCCAGAAATGATCCGTCTTGTCCAGTAATTCCTGTTATCAGCGCTACTTTTGTCATATTGTTTTCAATTTTAAATTATAATTCTCAACTATTATTTTTTCACTTCGTAGATTTTCTGTCGTCACTCGGCATACTACAAACAAGTTTGTTTCAGCCCTCGTTACTTAGAAAATTCACTATTCACTTTTAACTTTCATCGTATATTTATCCGGCATTTTCATAAGCTTTTTTGCCAAATAGCGTCATAAAAATTATTTTGATATCCCAAAAGAAATTCCATTTCTCCAGATACTCCATATCGTATTCCACCCTTTTCTCCATCTTCCACAGTTCATCCGTCAATCCTCTGAATCCGTTGACCTGTGCCCAACCGGTGATACCAGGTTTTACAAAATGACGTACTTTATAATGTCGGATCAGTTCAGAATATTGTTGAGTATGTTTTAACATGTGCGGACGGGGTCCCACAACCGACATATTACCGAGAAATACGTTAATGAATTGAGGTAATTCGTCGATATTGGTTTTTCGCAGAAAATTCCCTATTGACGTGATGCGTGAATCATTCACTTGCGCTTGTTTGCTATCGGATTCACTATTCACAGTCATCGTCCTGAATTTATAACACCAAAAAGTTTTATTGTTAATTCCCGTTCTTTGCTGCTTGAAAAATACAGGACCTCTCGAATTTAATTTTATCAATATGGCTATAATTGGGAATAGCCAACTGAAAATAAACAGGATAACTGTACCTGAGAAGAGAATATCGAAGATCCGTTTTTCAGTACGTAATGTAAGACTGTCTAATGGAATTTCCTGAGGATTGAACATTTCAAAATAACGGGCTGACTCTTTTTTCCTCCCTATATTATTGTTATTATTCCAATACCCTTTTGTAAGTACATACCGTACCCGAATCCCTGTTTCGTTACATTTGGATAGCAACATTCTGGTGTTTTCTTTCGTAAAATAGGAAGGATCAGTTACAAAAAGCATATTCAATTTGTATTTTTCCGACATATAGGATAAATCGTCCAAGTTACCCAATGTAGCAAAATCCGACTGAAGTCCTTTGCTCGAAAGATATCCTGCCAGTTTAAATCCCAAAGAGGGATTTTCATTGAGCAATTTCCCCAATATCAGGTCTGAGTTTCCTACCCCCAGAATGGCGACCCTGTGATGTGCATATCCCTTTTTATACCTGAACTGCTGAAATTTGTATATAAGATAAAAAACAGCTACTTTCAACACAAAAAAGAAACCGGTATATTCCAACAGAAATCCCTTATGATATCCTTCAGGAAGAAATACCTCTGCAAGCAGGAAGAGAGTGGGAAGAAAGATGATAAACCGTATGCTGAATGATTTCACCCTTTCAGTATAACTATCCGTGAAATAGTAATTTTGTTTTGAGTAGATGATATACGCCAACAGTTCAGAAATATTGGCGTGCAGAATATAGAGGTTTCTTTGAGGAAGATCCACATAGTCATACATCGGGCTGTTGAAAAATACCATATAAACCGATATATTTAAAAGTAATAAATCGAAAAGGAGATAGAAGAACCTTACTCCTGAATGATCTGTCTTCATATGCTGTGATTATAAAAAAATGCAATTATGTTCAAAAAAAAGGACTTTCAACCCATTGAATGGAAAGAAGGCATCTTTTCCCGTTTTAGTCCTGCTCCGTTTTTACCGTCTCCGATTGAAGAGTACTAAGTCTGGGTTTTACGGGAGTTCGAAATTTTTCCTTCAAAATTTCCGACACAAACAAAGTGTTCCCTATCAGGTATCTCCTCCACATTCGCCGCGGTTCGCGAATCAATCGGTAGAACCACTCCATTCCTACAGAGATCATCCATGCGGGTGCCCGTTGTACAGTGCCGGCATAAAAGTCAAATACTGCACCAATACAGCAGATATGGCCGGCTTTCAATTGTTCGTAGTGTGCAAAAGCCCATTTTTCCTGTTTGGGTGCAGTCATCCCCACAAAAAGCACGTCGGGTTCCACTTTATTCACCGCATCAATCATAGCAAGGTTATCCTCTTCCGTGAATTGCGGTTTATACGGAGGTGAATAACAATACACCAGCAGGCCGGGAAACTCTTTTTGTGCTCTCTCTTTGATAAGGTTTAAAGTAGTCTCCGAACTACCAAGAAAAAAGCATTTGCCACCGATACTCTGCGTACGCTGCATCTCATAACGAAAGAGATCGTCTCCAGCTATTTTCTTTATTTTTTTACCCTGTAGCAAATGCGCAGCCAGCACTACGCTGATTCCGTCGGGAAGTAGTATGTTGCTGGCCTGAAGTGCCTCATGAAAAGCAGCATCTTTCTTAAGTGTATTAAATGAATGGGCATTCAGGGTGGTGATTAGCTGTTTGGAAGATGATATTTCCTCTAAAGACCCATTGAAGAGTTCAAATTGATGTAACATAACTTTGTGATTAAAAAACATTAAACATATTATAAACTACACTTATACCCTCCTGTTAAGGAGTCCAGGAGAAAGTGTACCGTAATGATGTGAGACAATTATGAAGCTCTTTAAAGCGAATCAGACCTATATTCGGTTCTCCCTCGAAACTCGAAGTACCCAGATCTATATAATCGAAACCCATCTCTTTGTAATGGTAGAAACAATTCTTGTATGCAAGATTCATAATCCCCAAATTTCTTTTCTCCATATCATCTCCCATAAAGATTCCCTGTACGATCTTTTCGTGTCCACGATAAAAAACTCCGGCGCCTAAGGTATTACCTTCACTATCTTTCACACAGAAGAAATCTACAGGCACAATACGATTCATTTCCAGCAGGTCATCCAAAGTCATATGTATTTTACGGCCCTGTTCCTCACGATTGCGGAGAATCACTTTGTAGCCTTCCTCCATGGATTCCCTATCGGTTACCATCGACCAGGTGAGGCCATGCTTCACTGCTTTGCGGCAATTTTGTTCCACCACATATTTGGCCCATTTACCATCAAAATTTTTCAGATCCGCCCAATTGCAGATATCCGGTGTGGCCATGGTAAAACCAGCCCTGATAAATGCACTGACCAGTTTCGCATTCATATTGGTCTGATACAGGTCGGGGGGTAATATAATTGAAACTTCTTTCAATCCCTCTTTCTTAACATATTCTTTCAAATCTGTGAGGAAATTGAATATGGTATAATAGAATTGATGTTCGTGCGAATAATGAAATCCACCGAAAGGTGCTGAGAAAGGTGATTTGAGAATACCATCCTTTATCCCTGCGATCAATCCCATAGATGAATCATCATCTTTCATTAACCGGACCACTCTGTCACATCTGTTCTCTACCAAACCGATAAACGTTTCCGAAATAAACATATGCGGATCGGTAGTAAAACGTCTTCTGTATTCTTCTTTTGATACGTCTACAAGCATTTTATTCTATTTATTAATAACTTTCTGTAATATATTTAGCAATCTTTGTTCGAAAATAGGGAGCGTGAAATTATTCTCGTATTTTATTCTACCATTTATTCCTATCTGTTTACGCAATACCGGATCAAACATCAAAAGTTCAAGCCTATCAGCCAAAGCCTGTGCATCGTCATAAGGAGAGAACAGAAAACCTGTACTACCTTCATCTACCATATCCGGTATTCCTCCTTCATATGCCGCTATCACCGGCAGGTTATGTTGCATGGCTTCCAGAATCACCAGCGGAAAATAATCGTATCGTGAAGGCAACACAAAAACATCAGCCTGCTCAAAAGCCATCTCTTTCAACAGGCCATGCCGTGTCCCGAGATATTTCACCTGTTCTGTCAAACCTTTCTCTCTTACAACGACGTTAAACCGCTTTTCACTGATATCGCCTTCTCCTCCGACAAAATCACACTGAAATGAATATCCTTTATTCTTTAGGATCGAGCAGGCTTCCATCAGTACAAATACGCCTTTTTCTTCTACCAGGTTCGAGAAAAAAAGAATATTAAACGGTCTGTTTTCAGGCAAAGTAACTAAAGCGGCACTCGGTTCATAATCCTTAATACCGTTTGGGCAATAATAAACATGATCTTCCGCCACATAAGGCTCTATGTCATGATATAGGTGTCTGGAAAGTAGGATCACAGATGTATTTTTAAATACAAACCGGTAAAGCAGATGATTGAGTTTCTTTTCTCTTGCCTGTATTATCCCTTTATTATGAACATGATAGATAATTTTCACCCGAAAAAAGCGCAATAAGATGGTCAGTAATATGTCCTTGTGAAAACAAGATCCCGTAGTTGTCAGTGCATAATAACAAAGAACGGGTTTACGATGAATTAACTTGCCCAATAGCAGAAACCATATTTTCACAAACCGGACAGTTTTCACGAGACCTGCCTTTCCACGCACATGTACCTTGCGTGACAGGATAAGATTTATATATCTTCCCTTGAAAACATCGTTGATCAGTTTGCTCTCTTTTATCTGTTCTCCTATGATGGAATATCCATGTACCGGTGGTGGAAGATGGAGCAGATAGAGTATATCTTTCTGTGTAGGACTCATAATATTTTTACTCTTAAATATGTTTTCAATTTTTAAATCGATCCCAGATAAAAGGGAAAAATGTCTTCATCCACATCATAATGAATGAATAGGGAAGATAAACCGGAAAATGCTTCCTGATATAATACATATACTCACTGTATGCCAAACCTTTGGGGCTTTTCATCCATTCAATTCTCTCTTTCAAGGGCTTATTACTACTTTTCCAGTTATTCCCATGATCGTGGGTACATACTCCGCAGACATTGGGTGCCAACCAGACCGGTATTTTATTTTCAATTGCCCGGCGTGAATAGTCATAATCAGCAATTCCGTGGGTATATCGCTTGTCGAAAATACCAATTTTATCCACAACACTGCTGCTGATCCACAACACATTAGCATTAGTAAGATCACATCGTTGTGGATGACTTTTCGGTGCAACCTTTTGTGCATTCATTATAAGATGATTCTGCGTTATAATCGATCCTCCATAGGTTAGCTGCCCGTTTTCATCCACAGTTGCGCCGGAATATATCCCTTGCTGACCGGTCTCCGATATGGAATGTGCATCTGCTTCCAACAGATTTAACATAAAGTTCTGATGTAGTAACACATCGTCATTAATCAGCAGATAAGCATCATACGACTTTAACTCCATCGCGGTTTTCCATGTCAGGCGCATTCCTCCTGCCCAAAACAAATTTCCATCGCCTTGTATTACATTTACGTCGGGGAACAGTTCTCTCACCGCTTCACCCGTACCATCGGTAGAGCCATCGTCTGTTAAATAGATATCGAAATGATATCCGGAGGGTATATTTGCCTGGTAAAATGATTCCAGACAGGTAATCGTCTTGGTTCTTCTGTTATGACACGTTAGCAATACTGCTATATTCAATTTGTTCATATAGTTATTCAATTTTTTGTTAATGGGGAAGAAAGTTTTTCCGCATTCACATTCAACTTGGCTTCATATCTTCTTTTCCTCATAAGATGGTATTGATAACGAACAAATCGCACATCGAATATGCTCCTCAACCAGATAACCATTTCATTATTTGTCATTTTTCTAAACGAATAGGAAAAACACATACCCAATGCAATCATCAACATAAAATAGTTAAGAGAAAAATTATTTACATCTTCAATCCATGCATAGAGCCATCGAAAGGCCACAAAAATGCCCATCATTTTCATGTAAATGTTATTCGATCTGTTTACAGCCAGATAGGATGCCCTGAAAAATAGCAGAAAATAAAGGATCACTCCCACAATACCAGTCCATGTAAACACGTTAGCTAATCCGATTTCATTGGACGGTCGCTCGTACCTCCCGTATGTGTAAAATGCCCACTCACCGAAAAATTCAGTATCATTACCTCTTGCCGGAGTTCGTCCCAACAACCAGTAATTGTGATTTAAAGCTGACCCCAATACCTCTTCATATATAAATGTCCTTGTATCTGCTGCCAGATTCTCCTCAACCTGGTAGCTACCTTGGGAAACCGTAGCGGTGTAATCACCACTGAGATATTCGTCCGTCTTAAATACGTTAAATATGTCGGTAACCCCCAAAACAAAAAGTAGTGCCGGAATAATAAACAATAAGAGGCGAAGCGTTTCAATCCACTTAACCGCAATCATGTCTTTCAGGAAATAAATTCCAAGAATAAGAAATGGCACCCCGAATTTTATAACATTGCTCCGCGCAGTAAGATCTGCAAAGAGTACCGTCGCGGTGATAAGTAAGATGAATATTCTCTGACGTTTGGTAAAGGCTGGTAAAAACAGGATCAATAGACTCGCCGGCATCAGATAAAAACCATAGACATTCGTATAGATAATTAATGCAAATACGACAAATAACGGTAAAGCATATTTTATATAAAATGAAAGTAATGATTGTACCACCATCTTGTTGGTGGCTGAAAAGATCACAATCGGCAATAACAGGGCCATTGTATTGCCTATCAGTATTTTCCAATCCCAATAAGTTTCAGCAACGAACATTCCTCTTATAATGCAAACAAGGTTCCATAACAAATAAAGCCATACAATGAGCATATTATCTTCATTCCTTTTATCGTAGAAAAAATATCTGGATAGAAAAAATGCAGATAAAATTAAAAAAGATATGCCCCACCACAATGTCGTATTATCCAAAGAGCTAACTATCGGTACTCCAGGCTTAAAATAGGACAATACCGAATAGACCGCAATCAGTAGAATGGTAACTGGAATGAAACGACTGACAATCTGTTTATTTACATTTACTCTTTTCATTATTTATTGAGTATAAAGTTTGATTATTTCCGACACATTTTTTTTCATATGATATGTATTGTTGACTAATTCCCTCGCATTGGCGGAGAGCCTGGCCGAAACTTCAGGATTGGCGTGAAGTTCGATCACTTTCTCAGCCAATACGCTATAATCTTCGGGGATAAGGCAACAATTTTCACCCGTCTTATTGAAGTCACGCAAGCCGGGCACATCATAAAGTATAGCAGGAATACCGCACGCCATCGCCTCTATAGTTGTAATGGAAATCCCTTCATGCTTACTCGTCATAAGGTAGATATCGGATGCCACTAAAAATTTCCGGACATCTGTTTGGTTTCCACAGAATCTTATATTTCTATTTACCCCTAACTCAACTGCTAACTCTTTTTCCTCATCCTCCGTATATCCCTCACCAAGATGGAGGTATAATAAAGATGGATATTCCTTCATTATATATGGGAGCGCTTTTATTATGTCGCAGTGCCGCTTCACCTCATTGCAAATACCAATTGTTATCAATACAAGTGCTTCTGCCGATATATTCATCTCCTCTCTGATACGTTGTTTTTCCTCCTCTTGTGCCGGAAAAAACCTGTTCTCACCATACCAGTTATATACTTTCTTTGTTTTATTATGGTAATAAGTCAACTCGTGGTCACATACCGAGTCACTTATACTTTGGAATCTGCAACCGAGAATATTTTTAGCCGTCCATCGTTTTAATATGTGATAGAGATAACTATAAGAATGAGAAAGAAAGATGCTATGAAAGGTATATATAGGTCGTTTTCCTGCTATCCATGTACAGAATGCCAATGTCCACATAAATGCATGTACGTGGATATGGATCACATCGAAATTGGATTTTTTCAAAAATTGAATAAACTCTCTGTAATACTTTATTTTATGTACATTTAATCCCTTAGGATAAGGTTTATGCACCACTCCATAGCCGGCATTCCTGAAATGCGGAGCATATTCCCCAAGGTTAGGTGCCGTGCCCATCACAGTGAGCTCGAAGCCTCTATCCTGAAAAGCAGGAGCTGCATCCACATACATTATCTCCGCCCCGGAGTATTTTAGTTCATAGAGTATATGTAGTACCTTCATTACATTGTTCAATTATGATAGAATATATTAATGCATTTTTATCCCATTTACTCTTAAGTACCAATAAAATAGACTGAATTTTCTCAAAATGGTAAATCCTTTTCGTCCGTTAAATCCTTTGTATTTAAATATTAACCAACTTTCATAATGTACTGATAAATCAATGGGATTGAATGGATTCAGATGGGGTTTCCTGTATTTTCTAAAAAAACGAAAAGTTTCTTTCTTCCTGAACTCATCCATCTGCAGGCTTCTTGAAATAGAACTCCGGTGAACCCTGTACGCCACGGTGGGCTTCCTCATATAATACAGTTTTATCCCATTTTCCATTACCCGAACCAAAGTGGTCATATCTTCAAATATCCTGAATTCTTCATCTATATAATCAATTTTATCGATCAACTCTCTTTTAAAGAAGAAAGTAGGAGAATTTAAAAAAAACGGCCACCGGGAGTAGTTTTTCAGTTGTTTTTTTGCTGTGGGCAAACTTGAGAAAAAAATCAGTCCTTTATTGATGACACTATCTCTTATCAACATGCCATTTTCGTCAATTTCCTGAACATCTGAAATGATAAAAGAAGCATCGGGAAAACACCGGGCATATGTAAGATTGTCCGTAACAGCATTTCTAAGGAGTTTGTCGTCACCACCAATCATTTTTATCCATTCTCCGTTTGCAGCCCGTAATCCCCTGTTGCAATTGGATGGAATACCGGTATTTTTCTCTACAGTTATTAATTTTATCGACACAAAACGATCTTCATTTCTCTCTATCCAGCCAGAACATAGCAGAATAGTGTTGTCTGTCGAACCATCATCACTTATGATAATCTCTATATTTTTCCAAGTTTGCTTTTTTACACTTTCCAATGTCTCCACCACATATGGAGCACTGTTATAAGTGACAAGGATCACCGAGACCAATGGGTTGTCAGTTTGGGTCATAAACAATTATTTTCTAATTTTTTTATACTATTCTAAATTATATCCTTTACCTAATATCCACCAAAAGCATTGACTGCATTTACAATCGTTTTTACCTCTTCCTCTGTGATCACAGGGCTGACAGGCAGGCTTAATACTTCGGCATGTATCTTTTCCGTAATCGGAAACGAAAGGTCGTTCCATGTGCTGTATGCCTTTTGTTTGTGAGGTGGAATCGGGTAATGGATCAGTGTTTGCACTCCTTTCTCATGTAGAAACCGCTGCAATTCATTTCGTTTCACCGTACGAATTACAAACAGATGACACACATAGGCATCCCAGTCAGTTATCACAGGCAAAATAATATCGGGATGTGTAATATGCTCCAGATAATAGGCTGCCACTTCTCTTCGACGAGTTGTTTCATTATCCAGATTTGGAAGTTTTACGGACAATACAGCTGCTTGTAACTCATCCAGACGACTATTATACCCTTGATAATCGAATTGATACTTTACTGATGACCCGTAATTAGCAAGAGTTCTTACTACTTCGGACAATGCTTTGTCATTCGTAGTAACAGCTCCGCCATCTCCCAACGCACCCAGATTTTTACCGGGATAAAAACTATGTCCTGCAGCATCACCCAATGTACCGGTCGTCATTCCGTTAAATTTACAACCGTGTGCCTGTGCATTGTCTTCAATCAGTTTCAGACCATATTGCCTGCAAAGGCTACCGATCTTATCCGTATAAGCACATTGTCCATATAGATGCACAATCATGACACCTTTTGTTTTTGCTGTTATCGCCGATTCAATTTTCAACTCATCTATTTGGTAGGTGTTAATGTCAGGCTCCACCAGAACCGGTACCAAGCCGTTATCGGAAACTGCAAGAATAGAAGCAATATAGGTATTTGCCGGAACAATGATCTCATCTCCGGGCTGCATCACACCCATCTCGATATAAGCCCTTAATATGATCCGCAAGGCGTCCAGACCATTGGCAACACCCACACAATAATCGGCTCCTGTATATGTTGCATAGTTCTTTTCGAATTGCTTAACCTCTTCTCCCAACAGATACCATCCCACGTCAATCACGCGCGATACGGCATCGTGAATCTCTGAGGCGTATTGCTGCGTTATTTTTTGTAAATCAAGAAATTTAATCATCTCCCTGCTTATATGATAAAAATTGTTCATAATCCCTGATATAATCACCGGCATCATATAAATGCGATGCCAACACCAAGCAAACCGATCCTGATGAAAAACCGATCTCCCCTGCCCAGATACCGGGTGGAATATGTAATCCCAGATAGGGTCGATTCAGCGTGAGAGTCCGTTTTGTCTTTCCATCATCCAGGATGATATCGAATGCTCCGCTCACCGCAACCAAAAACTGATGACACTCCTTGTGCGCGTGTGCTCCCCGATCCTCTCCTCCGGGTATATCGTAGAGATAAAAAACACGATTGACTTCAAACGGGATCGACTTTCCGTTTTCAATCACACTGATATTCCCTTTTTCGTGTTGATGCTTATCAATCTCTATAATAGAGCAATCGTATATGGTGGATTTCTTCATTCCGGATTTTCTTTAAAAGAGTTGTAATCATAAATATAATCCGACAAATCGAATTTTGTAGATGCCAGAATCAATGCAACCGAGTTGGTGGAAAAATTCTGCATCTGCCTCCATACCCCTTGAGGGACATATAACCCATAATAGGAGCGATTCAGGGAAAAAAGTTTTCTTGATTTCCCATCATCCAGCAACACTTCGAAACTTCCAGACAAAGCCACAATAAATTCCTGATTGTACTTGTAGGCGTGTCCGCCCCTCACCTCTCCCCCAGGGACATCATAGATCCAGTAGGTGCGCTCAATCTTGAAGGGAATATGGTTTCTCTGTTCAATAACAGAGAGATTTCCTCTTCTGTCAAAATTCTTGGGAAGTTGAATAATTTCCGCATCATTGAATGCCATCTTGCAATTCATTTAAACATGTTAAACATCATACATTCTTTATAAATAGAATCGGACACTTTATTTAGAAAAATCGACAGTTTTTTGTCTGCCAATTGTACATACCCAATTATGCATATCCATACCCGTATTTCTTATAAATGCCATATCGGTAGGACGCTCGGTTTAAATTGACAGAATTGAGTACGAAATACATCTTCTTAAGTCTGTTTTCATTAAAATACCTGTCAGCATCTTCCACATACTTTTTCGGTGTAACGCCGGCACGGGTAATAAACAGATTCACATCTGCGATACGATCCAACAAAAAGCCGTCGGACACCATCCCTATCGGTGATGTATCGACAATAATAAAATCGTATTCACCTTTTAAATCGTTGATCAATTCATCCAGCGCCGGCTTTGCCAATAGCTCGTTCGGGTTTGGAGGAATAGATCCGGCAGTGATAACAGATAGATTGGGATGGATTCCTGATGGCTTTACCAGTTCCAGCTTATCCAAATAACCTGAAAGATAGAGCGTAATTCCCTTTTTAGTGTCCAGACCCAGTTGTTTGGCCAGTTTGGGTTTTCGAATATCAAGTTCGACCAATAACACCTTTTTATCAAGCAAGGCCAGGCTCATTGCCAGATTGAGAGATACAAACGATTTCCCTTCTCCACTGACGCTCGATAGTATATTGATCACTTTTTTATCTTTACTGTCAACCACAAACAAAAGGTTGGCACGTAGCAGTCTCAACATTTCGTTAAAACTATCGTTGTTGTCCTCTTTCACCATAACAGTTTCCGACTGCGTCGTCTTGGGTATTTCTCCCAAAAGTGGGATCGAAGATATTCTCTCCAATTCCTCTTTGCTATCTAGTTGATAACGCAATAAATCCCTTATCTTAATGCCAATTATGGGTAAGATTGCGCCAATGACAAAAAACAGAAGCAGAATAATCATTTTTTGAGGCCATACCACACCTGCTACACGGATATTGTCCACCAATTTAGAATTAGGCTCCACTGCCGTCATATTCATATAACGTTCTTCTTTTTTCTGAAGCAGATAGAGAAATAACTCTTCCTTGATATTCTGTTGACGTTTAATATCGGAGAAAGCCCGTTCTTGTTGGGGTATAGCCCTGATCATAGCGTTATTCCGATAATACTCGTTGTTGATATCCTTTAATTGGATCTCCAGCGTATTTTTCTCACTTTGCAAACCGGACACTACGGAACTGAATGTGGATTGCAGTTGATTATTCAGGTCAATCATCGATTGATTGCTGTTGGAGGCAATCCGTGCCAGCCTGTTTCGCTCCAATACTAAATCATTATAGGTTGTAATCTGGGAGTTCAATACGGCACTTTGAATGCCGGTATTGGCAGGGATAAATTGAGTATGACCGCTGTATTGCTGTATGGAATTTAACAAACTCGAGACGATACCATATTGCGATTCAACATCCATTCTCCGCTGGCTTATACTTGCCAGTTGAGAATTATACAGGTTGGCCTGAGATGCGATATCGGTGAGTCCCTGTGATTGTCTGAACTGTTGTGCCTGATCTTCCACACTACTTAACTCGTTACTCAGATTGGCAAGATGGTTGTCAATTATCGTTGCTGTTTTTTCGGCCAGTACCAATTGATCCCTGATCCCCTGCTCGTTATATGCCTCAATGTATTCTCTCAGAAAATCCCTTCCCAATTGCATATTGGCAGCGTTCATCGTGATATCCGCTACTGAAGAGGCTCTTGAGGTTAATTTCACATCCATCGAACCTATAAATCCATCTGCAACACTTAATGGATGCCGGATAACTACCCTGACCCATCTTTCTTCCGGTATTACTTTGCCTTTAGCAATCCGGAGTTCTCCAAAGGGTAATTGCACGGTGGAATCGTTTTTCGAAGCTTTCACCCGGTACTTTTCTCCGTCAAACCTGCCGTCAAACAGATAATTACCATCGGGATAGGCTGTCAGATCAAACGTTATTTCTTTTTGCAAGACATTTAGTTGATCTTCCGATAGTATGACCCTGAGAGGTAGTTCGTCTCCATATAGTACTGCAGTCTTTCGTTTAGGGAAGTCTGGGATAATTTTATTTATCCCCAACAAAGGCTTCATTTCAGTGTAAGTGGCATACAGGTGATGTTCACGAACAACACTTTCAGCAATCATCGACTTTTTCATGATCTGCACTTCATTATCCACATTATTCCTTCTGGTAACTACGCCAATATCATGCCCCATATTCAATTCAGCATTGCCCCCTTTCAGATCATCTTTGAATAAAATAGAAGTGGTAATCTGGTATCTTGGCAATGTAAAATAGATATAAGCTACCGCGATGGCAAGACAGAAAGCAATAGACAATACAAACCATTTCCAGTAACCTAAATATTTCATAAGAATAGACACCCCGTCAATCTTCTTTTCAGACAGAGCGATAAATTCTTCTTCAACTCCCAAATTCATGTTCATAATTTTTTATAAGTTTATCGTGGTCGTGACAATACTGAAAAAAGGGAGACTCCTAATGTGGCCACGGAGATCAGTATTGACAAGGTAGAAATCCTGAAGTTCTCCGCCGCACCATATCTGGATGAGTTGGCTCTCGTTTGATTGGGTTCAACATAGACAATGTCATTTTGTTCCAGGAAAAAGGCAGGAGAATCAAATACTTTTTTATTGTTAAGATTCAAGGTATAGATTACTTTCTCTCCGTTTTCATTTTCCCGCAATACTTTCACATTGTCGCGTTTACCATATATGGTCATGTCTCCGGCCATGGCCAATCCCTCAAATATGGTCATACGACCGTTTGTAGTTTCAAACTTACCCGGTCTCTGTACTTCTCCCAGTACGTTCACCGTGTAATTCAAAAATCTGACGGTAATCACCGGCATCTCTTCTATAAAGTAAGGTTCTAATTGCTTTCCAATATGCTCTTCCAATTGCTTGGCGGTTAATCCCCCTACCTTTAGCTTTCCCAAGGAGGGGAAATTGATGTTCCCATCATTGTCCACAAGGTAGCTTTGCAATGCAGGTTGAGTCAGAATGGAGCTCGATCTGGCATCAACCTGTGGCATAACGAGGTTATATCTACTCGCAGCCGCAGGTTCACTACTCACTACCGTAATTGAAAGCATATCTTTGGGTTTGATTTGGGCATCATATTTTTCACTGTTGAGGACAGTCTGCCCTTGGTCGGTTTGCTGGAAGTAGGCAATATCTTTCACTTGTGTACAGGAAACTGTAATGCAAGCAAAGACCAGCAGATAAATAATTTTTCTCATTTTCGAATTTTCTTTTGGGGTAATTGCACAATATATCCCTATTTTCAACAGAAAAGGGACAATTGGTTATGCAACAACCAGTAACTGTGATTTTTAATTTCTCTACAATGACAAAATTTTTATTTTGTGCACCGCTATATTCTTAACTAAATTAGTTAAGTGCTGCAAATATAAATAGAGAATACATTTTTTCTATAAAAAAAGGCTTACATAATATTACATTTTGGACAATAAAAATCACAAAACCTACTATGGTGCTCACTTTGCTAATCTTTATTTTTTTGAAATAATTCTACATTGTGTATTTTTGCCCCGTTAATACACTTTAATTCTTATTAATTTGAATATTTTTCACATCTATAGGCCTGTATTTTAACATGATGATACGAAAATAAAAGCGTATATTTGCACTGCAATCAAACAACAAGCTACATTGAACTGGTTACTCTCGGTGGAAGTAACTTTATTGGAAAATTAGGCATACTCTCCCGTTAAACAACCTGTCGGGAAATAAATCGTTAGTTATCGGTACTTTCCACCGAATAATGCCGGATATCAGACTTATGTTTAAAACAACACTATTTAATTGAAAAAAGGAAAATGAAACGAAACAACATTATTATCATTCTGGGGGTGGCATTGTTGTGCCTCCCTATCCACATATCTTATGGCCAGGGTGCCAGATATACGGGATCATACAAGAAATCATCCATCATTACCCATAATCGCAAAAATAATTTTGTGATTGAGGGGTTAGACTTTTCTGATGCTAAAGGTGATATTATTGCACTATACCATTGTGAAAATGTTATCATTCGGAACAACAGGTTTCGCTCTTCTGATAAAAGAGGTGTGTATTTGTATCAATGCAAAAACATAACAATTATAGACAATACATTCGAAAATGTGCGAACTGCACTGACTGCCCAAGAATCTCAAGGAATCAAATTTGAGTACAATGACGTACTTAATTTAGGAGGCCTTTTAGCTTTATCGGATAATACCATTAATGGTTTTGCCACCTTGTTTAACAAGGTAACCGGAGCAGGGAACAGTATCAGTTACAATGCTATCGAAAATATTTTCGGGGATAGTTCTCCAGGAGATATTATCAACGTGAATGGATCAGACGGAACGGCCCAAAGCCCTATTATGGTGAAAGGAAACTGGATCAAAGGAGGTGGCCCGTCACCAAACGGCGGAGGAATTCTGTTAGGAGATTTAGGAGGCTCTTATCAAATTGCTGAAGGTAATATCCTCGTCGATCCCGGACAATATGGTATTGGTATTGCAGGAGGCCATAACATGACCATAAGAAATAATAAGATATATGGCAAAAAACAATATTTTACCAATGTAGCTCTTTACGCCAAAAATTTTTACGAGTCCAGGTTTGGCAAATCTCACACGCTTAGGATTGAGAACAACATCGTTAATTATACAAACCGTGACGGAGTAGCCGGTAACTCATGGTGGATTAGCGACAACGTGAAACCGGTCACAGTCGTAGAGACCAACAAATATGACCCGAGTTTATCGGCTTCTATCCTCCCGAATAAGATCTTAGGAAGAGCACGCTCAACTACAACTCCTCCACCCTCTACTCCAGAAGAAGGAACGACCCCTCTTCCCGAGGATAAGCCGGAAACAAATCCCGAACCAACACCTGATGGGAATACAAATAATGGCACAAACAGCCCCGGTATTTCATTACCCAATGTAAAGAATGATCCCTCCATCCAGATTTATCTGGATAGCTACAACCGGGTTTGTGTGAATGTCCAGGGAACTTTGCTTTCATCTTCGGCGGAAATTATCGGTGCCGACAATAAAATGCAGATCATCTATCGTCAACCACTAAAACGTTTTCATACTGTGCTGCCTAACAGACCTACTCCGGGTAATTACACTATCCTGGTAACAAACGGGGATAAAGCACACATGAAAACGCTTTATATTCCCTGATTCAGAAATTATATCATTGCAATATTTAAAAGCCTGGGCCATATAACGTATGAGTATGCATCTTTCCTATCCTCGGCTTAATACAAAAATTGCATATAACTATATTATTATAACAATCATACAAAACAAACACATTATCATCGCGTATAAAAAGATGACTCTGAAGAGTACATCTAAATAATAAAACAATCGTATGAAAAAAATTATATACTTACTGGGATTCCTTGCGCTAGGAATCATCGTTTCCTGCGAGAAGGAAGTAGAAAGCGCTGCAGCAGCCGATGCAACCAAGTTGGTCAACGTCACCGGACAATGGGAAGTAACAGCCTATAATGATTCCACACTAATATCCGGACCGTTTAAGGTAATCACCCTGAAAAATCCTTCTGCCGAGAGTGATTCGATCACTATTCAGGACACTGAGGTGAAATTCTGGGAATTCCAAATAAAAGCGTTTGTCGACGAAAAGAATGGCACTTTCCAAACGGAACTATCTAATTGCGAAGTAAGTGAGGAAGCTATTGGAATAAAAATTTCGAACGGAAAGATATTCAATTCGGACAGCATTTACTTCGAGATACAGTTCGAGGACGATGAAACTCCTTACGGGAACACTTACCAGTTAAAAGGACATCGAATAAAGGAGTAAATCACCTTTGTGCAACAGAAGAAACAGGTTGATCTACTTCTTGCTTATTGACCAGTTCTTTCAGTGTGTCTATCAGTTGCTTCTTGTTGAGTATATCCAGTTTCCTGTTAATACGGTGAATCGTCACGAACACTGCATCCAGGGTCCGGTTAGTAATTGAGGCAATATCCTTGCTGTCCATATCGTTTACAAGTAATCCGCAAAGGATCACTTCTCGATGGGACAGTGAGGGATACGCCTTCTGGATAATGCGTAATTCCCTTTCATAATAAACCAGATCGTCTAACGTCAGTTGTTGGTTTTCCTCCCTGAAATATTTCTTCATCAAGCTCTCATGCATGCTTTTTCCCGTTCTGTTCAAATAGGGTTTCAATTTTGCAACCTCTTCCTTCGCCGAATAGAGTGACGAGATGGAGGCTACAGAATATTTTTCAGATGCTTTTGAAAAATATATAATATACACTTGTCCTAATGAAGGATTGTTAACCCGACTCAGGGAATAATTCATTATTTCGTGTTTGCCATTGAGTAGAATGACATGCACCTTCTGATCGTTAACTATATCTTCATTGACTTTTTTATAACAATCACATAAATATGGATTGATTTTTCTCCATGTTGTCAGGTCGAAGATTTCCCCTTCATTCATTCCAAGCATTTCATAAGCACGCCTGTTCAAGACAACTTCCCCTTTCAAAGGAATATAAACAGCCGTAGGATAAGGAATTTGATTAATATCGACCACAATCGCTACATTGGACTGGTACTCAGTACCAACCCCTATTTCAAATTTTTGGGTTCGCATTTTGCTGTGACTTTTAATATTTGTCGCAAATATATAACATAAGGTCGATATTTAAATACTATTTAACCAAGAAAAAACTTACAAAAACTTACAAATTTCAACATACTTATAGCAAATGATTGATTTTAAAATATTTAAATGAATTAATATTTTTTGTTTCATATGGAATAATTCCACAGTTTTCTGTACTTTTAATTGTGAAAACTTTTTTTCAACTTTAACTACCAAATTACTCCAATGCAATTTTCACAGGCTCTTTTTAGTCAAAATTTATCTTTCTAATAAATTTAGCCGGATTACCCGCCCATATTTCGTTTTCCGGAATGCTTCTCGTAACAACAGAACAAGCCCCTATAATGGAATTATTACCTACGGTTACTCCTTTTAATATTGTTGAATGAGCGCCAATAAATACATTGTTGCCAATTATAACCGGTTTATTATCTGTATTAATTTTATCCATACCTTTATCTTTGCGGATTTCGGAATCTAAAGAATGAAAATCAGTATCGTAAATACAGACCCCTCCTCCTATTTTCACATTATCACCTATATGGATACTTATATTGGCTATCAAAGCAGTAGAGCTTATTCCTACATTATTACCAATTATTAATTCAGCGCCCTTGTCCACAAATAGTATACATCTTTGCACCCTCCCTATAGGATTTCCTCGTATATTATTATTCATGTGAAAATTATCACCAATTACACATTTTCCTTTTCGTGCAACCGATACGAAAGGAACTCCATTAGTTACTATTTTTTTGTACTCCACATTATTTCCTTCCAAGATTATTCGGCATGCTATGTATTGAAATTTACCTTTCACGTATCTTAAAACGAACCTGAACGCCCTAAATATTAAAGAGAAATATTTCCTCATAATGCACCTATTATTTCATTGTAAATATCTAACTGGTTTTGAAGCACTTTAGTTTGGTCATTTCTTTGGAATGCCGTGTTTCTAGCCTCTACCGACATTTTTTTAACCAGTTCCTGATCAGTGATAATTCTTTCTATTTGTTGAGCACATGACCAATGATCTCCAGTTGGAAAATAAAGAGCAGATTTACCGTGTTCTGCCAGTTGAGGCAAAGCACCGGCAAATGAAGCAACAATAGGAACACCCACCATCATAGATTCTGCCATAAACAGACAATATGTTTCAACAAAGGACGGAACCACCACTAATGATGATTTATGCATTTCACCTATCATTTCATTTGCGTTCAATTTTCCCAGCCATGAGATAGAATCTGCGATACCTAACTTTTTTGCCTTTCTGAGTAACCAACTGGTATAACCTTCTCTAATAAATCCATATTTTTTCTTAATCTGAATACCTCCTCCAATATTCAGTCTTATATTGGGATACTTATTTTTAAGGAGTGCAATGGCATCAAAAATAACCTGTAAACCTTTATAAGGAATGGCTGCGGAGCATGAGGTAAATATATTTATAGTCTGACTGTTTTTCTGATACTCCCAAATCGGCGCTTCATAAAATTCACTCCTTAGCATGATTCCCGCTTTGAAGATATTACTTTTTGGACTTAAAGATTTAATGATCGAATCAACCCAATCTGATTGTACTGAAATATTTTCCATCTGCTGGATCAATAGAGTTTCATATCTACCTCTATTTGCAAATTCTTTCCGGACAAAATAAGGGTGATTCTTCGGGCGAAGTATTTCTTTCAAACCGATACATCTCAACAGATCGTTGTAGGATAGTCCACCGTAATAATTTCTCGCTATAGAAAATAACAACCCCTGTATTTCCAATAATATAGGTATTTGAATCTTTGCTTCGGTTAATGCGGAGACAAGACCATTTTCTGTCCCCCAAACATGGATTAAATCAGGTTTTATTTCATTATTAATCTTTTTTACGAACGAGATTAGCTTTTTTGATGCTTTTTTGTAGTTTCTTTTTTCTTTATAGGGTATAAGCCATTGAGTTACGTTATTGGCATTCTTTTGCGTAATAGATTTAACATTTCCGTAGGTTACATTATAAAGTTCAATATCTGTAGTTTCAGTTATCGCATTACCCATTGCAATTAACCACGTTCCTGTAGATTTAATTTTTTCATCTGAAAATTGTGCGGAGGCAGCGAACCAAAGTATTTTTCTTTTTGCACTCATCTGAATGTTAATTTATATATACTGTTACTATAAAACTTTTAGCCTGAATTATTATTAGTCCTTTTCAAAAAGTCATGCACTGAAAGAAAGCAAATAAAATAGTAAAAAAAGTCACAGAATTCATTGTTCTAGATCTATAAGAGCACCTCAGGTGGATAAATAAGTTATTCAAATAAGAGTTAACGTCTTGTCCTGATCGATATATATTGTTTTTTTCGCACCCTCTTAATAATATACAACAACAAGAACCTGAAAGGACTTTTCAGTGTGCAATAATACAAATAATTCTTTACAAAACAATCTTTCCCCCGGAGTTATTTCATACGATCAAAATTATTTATTTTCAAAGGTAGCGTATGGAACTCGCTTTAATCATGTATATTTGTATGATAAAACGAAAACATGGATATATCAGTTGTCATACCGCTTTACAACGAGGAGGAGTCGCTCACCGAACTGCATGAGTGGATTCGGCACGTCATGCTTGAAAACAAACTGTCGTATGAGATTATTTTCGTGGATGATGGGAGTAACGACGGGTCATGGGAAATCATTAAAGAACTAAAAAACAGATATGATACTGTAAGGGCGATTAAATTCCGTCGGAATTACGGGAAATCGCCGGCCCTGTATTGTGCTTTCCAGAAAGCGCAAGGCGATGTAATCATCACTATGGACGCCGACCTTCAGGATAGCCCTGATGAGATACCGGAGCTTTACCGGATGATTCAGGAAGAGGGGTATGATCTGGTTTCAGGTTGGAAAAAGAAAAGATATGATGATAAACTGACCAAAAACTTACCTTCGAAACTCTTCAACGCTACTGCCAGAAAGGTTTCAGGCATTAAACTCCACGATTTTAACTGTGGATTGAAAGCCTATCGTAAATCGCTGGCCAAGAGTATCGAGGTCTATAATGATATGCACCGCTGGATCCCTGTATTAGCCAAGAATGCAGGATTTACCCGTATAGGCGAGAAAGTGGTCCGGCACAGTCCGAGGAAATACGGAAAAAGTAAATTTGGGGCGAACCGTTTTGTCAATGGTTATCTCGACCTGATGACACTCTGGTTTTTGAGCCGGTTCGGTAAGAAACCGATGCATATCTTCGGACTATGGGGTAGCCTGATGTTCCTGCTGGGGTTGATTGCTATCATACTTGTGGGAGTCATTAAACTGTATGACATGCATCACGGGAATCCCTACCGGTTGGTTACGGAATCACCCTATTTCTATATTTCCCTTACCATGATGATCCTGGGTACCCTACTCTTCCTTGCGGGATTCCTGGGTGAACTGGTATCAAGGAATGCACCTGAAAGAAACCACTACCGGATTGATGAAGAATTCTGAAAAAAGTGGAAAAGTGGAAAGGTGGAAAGGTGATTAGGTTGCCCCGATAGAATCGGGAGGAGTAATGATGGTTTAGCGATGTGGTATTTTGATAATAAGTAATTTTTATTTTCACTTTTAATTAAAAATATATGCAAATAAAATATCAATACAATCTGTTATTGTTCTTAGTTCTTATGCTGTCCTGTACGTCGGGTAGCAAACAGGATTACATTTATTATCAGGATCAGGGAGAGATATTCGCAACCGGATATCATATTAAATACGCTTACAACCGCTCGCTGGAGGAGGAAATACTGGCGGAACTTCATAAATTCGATATGTCGTTAAATCCTTTCAAGGAGAATTCTATTATCACAAAAGTAAATCGGAATGAGCCGGTAGAACCCGACTCTTTCTTCCTGAAGGTATTCCGGAGGTCGGAAGAGATATCACGCACGACAGACGGAAAATTCGATATCACTGTCTCCCCGCTTATCAATGCCTGGGGTTTTGGTTTTCAGAATATGGACAGTGTCACTCCGGAAATTATCGATAGCCTGAAAGAGTTTGTGGGATTTGAAAAAATATCTGTCGATGCAGAGGGAAATATCATTAAAACCGACCCACGTGTGCAGATAAACACTTCTGCCATAGCCAAAGGATATGCATGTGATGTAATTGCTGAACTGCTTGAGAGTTATGATATAGAGAATTATATGGTGGAGATCGGCGGAGAGATCACTGCAAAAGGGGTTAATGATAAGGGAGAATGTTGGCGTATCGGGATAGATAAACCCATTGACGACGTCACCGGTATGTTACACGACCTGCAAGCAGTACTTTCACTTTGCAATAAATCACTGGCCACTTCAGGTAATTACCGGAATTATTACATTAAAGATGGAAAAAAATATGCCCACACTATCGATCCGGTTACCGGCTATCCTTCTCAACTGGATATTCTGGGAGCTACCGTAATTGCCGATGATTGTATGACTGCCGATGCCTACGCTACCGCTTTTATGGCTATGGGTTTAGAGCAATCGGTTGAAACAGCCAAACAAATACCCGGGTTACACTATTATTTCATTTATGAAAAACCCGACGGATCATTAGGTATAGAGTATTCTGAAGGTTTTGAACAGTTTTTTGTGAAAAAAGACGATGCATAATAAAACGGATATACTAAAAAAGAATGGAACAACTACAAACAGAGAAAAAAAGTCTGAATATTAAAAAAATGTGTCTTCAAAAGAAAAATCGGGGCATAATCAGTGCCAATACATCAGATTCATCTTATGGAAAGCTATCCATAGCATTATCAATATTATTTATATTCTCATCTTTTCTTCTTTCCGCCCAGGAAGCCGAGACACCTACATATCCGAATTTTAAAGTCGACGGAACCTTAAAAAACAAATTTGAATATGCGTCGAAGACCAACATGTCCCGTTTTTCTGTCCGTAACTCCCGTATCGGCGTAGCAGGGAATATCAATCCCTACTCGGCCTACAGGGTACAGGTAGAGCTCAGTAACGAAGGGAAATTCAGCGTCCTCGACCTGAGCGGAACACTGAAACCTATCGAGGGTCTTTCACTTACATTGGGACAGACCAGTATCCCTTTATTCAATAGTTATATTGTCACTCCCGCCACAATGATGTTTGCCAACCGCGCCTTCCTCGGGAAGTATTTTTTAAGTACCCGTGATTTGGGTTTTTTGGCTAAATATGATTTCCTTCTTGGTGTTATCCCCGCAAGGCTTGAGTTTGGAGTATTTAACGGAAATACAATCAATGATCCGGTCTGGAAAAAGAACATGTCGTATGGAGGACGCATAGAATTGGGCAATATGCAGGGGTTTCGTATGACCGCAAAAATATATGATTATCCTAATGACGAAACCACTCATTTTCTTTTCTATGGTGCCGATCTGCGTTACGAGCAAAATAACTGGAAAGTAGAGACCGAAGTCATGAAAAGAGAGAGTAAAACTGAGTTTCATACCGATTTACTTTCTTATTATCTGCAAGGTGCATATACGATACCCGTCCGGACAAAGATGTTTGAATTTGTCAGGCCAGCCGTTCGATGGGATGCCATTGACGGACAACCCGAAGTAGGCGGTTTCGATGTCAACCGGTTGACAACAGGTATCGGTTTCGGATTTAATAATGAGCGTTTTTCCTCTATTCTCCGGCTCGATTATGAATGGTATATGGTGAATCATGAAATGGATATCTTTTCACTAAATGATGAGATGGATTCTGATAAATTCACCCTGGAGTTGCTTTTTACTTTTTAAATATGCTGAAAAAGTATAATGTAGAACCATGGGGCATATATGTATAAACCCAATATAAAAGATTGATAAAATAGCAAAAATATAGATTAACCTGTTTTTTAATTGCGTAGAATTGGGTATTTTTGTCTTTCGCAAACTCTTGGAAAATTGATCAATGCAAACAAATTAATAAATTCACACATGAAAAGAAAATCTTCTATTTTGTCCCTTCTGCTCATTGTCGGAGTCGCCATTTTCTCGACTTCGTGCAGCAGCAAATTAAAGCCGCTTACGCAGAACAACTTCAACGTAACACCTTCCCCGCTTGAAACAGTAGGGAACCAGATCCCTGTGACCATTAACGGTACATTCCCCGAAAAATGGTTTAACAAAAATGCTACGGTGACTATCACCCCCATTCTGAGATATGCCAGTGGTGAAATTGCCGGCACTCCTTACAGTTATCAGGGAGAGAATATCTCCGGTAACAGGATTACCATTTCTCAAAACAGGGGTGGTAACTTCTCGATGAACAGCTCATTCCCTTACACTCCCGAGATGCAGTCATCAGAACTCTACCTCAGGTTCGACGGAAGAATTAAGAACAAACGCTCTAATCTACCTGATCTGAAAGTGGCTGATGGAGTAATCGCAACTTCAGCCCTTGCAGATGTGGCAACTACCTCTCCTTCTGTAGCGCCTGATGGATTTCAGCGTATCATTCAGGACGCCCAGGAAGCCAATATCATGTTTGTCATCCAGCAAGCCAATTTGCGCCAGAGTGAGTTGAACAAACGGGATATGGCAGAATGGAAACGTCGTGTGGAAGAAGCATTCAACGATCCCCGTCAAAATGTAAACGTAGAGGTGTCTGCCTATGCATCACCCGATGGAGGTCTCTCCCTTAACGAAAGACTTGCCGCTGAGCGTGAACGCAATACATCCAAATATCTGGAAAGTGAACTGAGCAGAAGGAAAATCGATACCGATGTCTATGCGCATTACACAGCCCAGGACTGGGACGGATTCCGTCAGTTGGTTTCCGCCTCCAATCTGCAGGACAAAGAGTTGATCCTACGTGTACTGGAGATGTATCCCGATTCTGAGACCCGCGAAAGAGAAATCAAGAATATCTCTTATGTGTTCGAGGAGTTGGCAGGCACCATTCTGCCTCAACTGCGCCGTTCACGTATCATCGCCAATATCGAGATCATCGGCAAGTCGGATGATGAAATCATGACGGCATGGAAGCAAAATCCGAAAGAACTGTCGGTTGAAGAATTATTGTACGCCTCTACGCTCACCAACGACGAGACCCAAAAAGAGAATATTTATCAATATGTAACTGCAAACTTCTCTAACGATTACAGGGGATGGAACAATATCGGAACCATGTTCTTTAAACGCGGGGATTATGCCAAAGCTAAACAATCATTTGATCATGCAGCGCAGGTGAATCCTTCTGCTCCAGAAGTAAATATGAACAAAGCCCTGTTTGCTATAATGGACAATGACCTGAACTCCGCCAACGAACTGTTGGGACGGTCTGCCGGTGCTGCCGGACTTGATGAAGCCATGGGTCTTCTCAACCTGTTTCAGGGTAATTATAACCAGGCTGTAGGTGCTTATGGACAAAGCAAAAGCAACAATGCAGGCTTGGCGCAATTATTAGTAAGAGACTATAATAGGGCAAAACAAACTCTTGAAGCAGTGGAAAATCCCGATGCAATAACGGCTTACCTACTTGCTGTGATCGCCTCCAGAACCAATAACTTCAACGAAGTGGCATCCAATCTGCGTACTGCCATCGGCCGGGACAGAAGTATTACCACCAAGGCTCTGAACGATCTGGAATTCGCGAAGTATCGCACTAACCAGGAATTTATGTCAATCGTCAGATAAAATCCAAGTACTGAAAGAATAGTTCTAATTACCCCTTACAAGGTTTATTTATAAGACAAAGAGTGGATCGATTCACGATCCACTCTTTTTATGTAAAAAACCTATTCAAATGAAATAAACAAACCTGAAAACACGTAACTTTGCCAACTGGTAAATTATCTCTCATTATAAATGAAATCAAGATGATAAAATCACTCAAAATAAAGATTGTGCTCAGCCTTTCCCTCCTGATCCTTATGTTGATGGCTGCCGGCGTTATATCTATTCTGGATTTCAAAAAAATAGGAAACTCAGTAGATACAGTATTGAAAAACAATTACCAATCTATTGAATCAGCGAAGAAGATGCTCGATGCTGTAGAAAGAGAAGATAGTGGTATATTGCTATGGCTGATAGGGAATAAAGATTCGGGAATCGAAACCGTTTTGGGTTCCGACTCAATAATCAGGAAAGCAATCGTGGATATAGAAGAGAATATCACCGAAACCAACGAGGCTCAGTATGTAGGGGCTATTATGGATGAGTATGAACAATACTATTCTTCCGTAATGACAATATTGAAAGGCGGGTATAATACCGAAGAGTCTAAACAGATATACTATAGCAGAACAGATTCGCTTTTCCTCAAAACAAAAGAGGCCATTAACAGACTGATGGTATTGAATCAAGATCAGATGTACCGGCAGGCGGGGATCGTGAAAGAGCAATCACGCCGGGCCATGATGCCTGCCATCGTCTCTATCGCGGCTGCCATCATCTTCGCACTATTGCTTTACTTTTTTATCGGTACATATTTTATCCGGCCCGTCAGACAACTGATCAACAGTATAAAGGAATACTATCCGGAAAAAGGTCGATTGTCCACCGGAATAGTATCCAAAGATGAATTTAAGGAACTGGAAGAAGAAATCAACCAGTTAATATACAGGCTGCGGCGGACTAAAAACTCAATATAAACATTAGGTCAATGATACGAACAAGAGTAATTATCAAATATCTGGGTTATATACTACTGTTCAATGCATTATTCCTGTCCATTTCGGCCATGATCTCCTTTGCCAATGATGAGGACTCAGTGAGTGCACTCCTTTTCAGTGCCCTGTTAACAGCAGCGCTGGGAGTTTTCCCGCAAATTTTTGTCGAAAAGATAGAAGAGATATCTTTTCACGAGGGATTGGCGATCAGTGTGATGGGTTGGATCATTACCTGTATCGTCGGTATGATCCCCTATTATATCTGGGGAGGAGAATTTAGCTTGGTGAATGCGCTTTTCGAGAGCGTCTCAGGCTATACTACAACCGGGGCAAGCATTTTGAGTGATGTAGAGGCGCTTCCGAAAGGATTGTTATTCTGGCGTTCTTCCACTACATTTATCGGGGGTGTAGGTATTATTCTTTTTGTACTGCTGATTCTACCGGAAAAGAAAGGGGTACAAGCCAGTTTTTATCGCTCGGAAGTATCGGATCTGTCGAAAATGAATTTTCGGGCCCGCTCCCGGTATATCATCCGTATGATAGCCACAGTCTATTTCACGTTAATCGTAGTGGAGACAATCCTGTTGAAACTGCTCGGCATGACTTTTTTCGATGCCATTTGTCATTCATTTTCCACGGTTGCGACAGCAGGTTTTTCCACGAAAAACCTGAGTATTGCCGCTTATGACAATATCTGGATAGAGCTGGTCGTCATGTTTTTTATGTTGATCAGCAGTATGCATTTCGGTCTGGTTTATGGCACCATGACAAATCAGAAGACAAATATTTTCACTTCCCGTCCCGCACGCATGTATATGGTTGTCACATTCATCGGGATTATTCTGATAACTTTTCAACTGGCACAGGAAAAAGTATATGGACTGGGGGAATCTCTTCGGTATGCGTCTTTTCAGGTGGTCTCATTGGTCAGCACTACCGGTCTTGCGACTGTAGATACGGCGAAGTGGCCCTTGTTCTCTATTATCCTGCTTCTGTATTATTCCATACAGTGTGGGATGGTTGGCTCTACAGCCGGCGGTATTAAATTTGACCGGATCTATCTCTTCTTCGCATCTGTAAAAAAGCAATTTAAATCGATCATTCATCCCGAAGGAATGTATGTCGTGAAAATGGATAAGAAAATCATCGATCACAATCTTGAGTTACAGGTTATGATCTTTATCGTCGCTTATCTTATCACGATGATGACTACAACCCTCCTGCTTGCAACCATGGGAATAGATGGAACAACTTCTTTGTCGGCTTCCATCGCCACCATCGGAAACGTAGGTCCGGGTTTCGGAGATGTGAGTTCACTCGGCAATTACGGTCAGCTACCCAATGCGGCCAAATACATACTTTCAGTCAACATGTTGTTAGGACGTCTGGAAATTATGAACGTATTCGCTCTTTTCTTATTGCTGTGCAGGAAAGATTAAAGTAGAAACTCCATGTTGGGCATCAACATACAGGACACACCCCTATCGCACTGAAGGCGGCGGGGTGTTTAAAAATCACAAAAAAGGGACAACGATGCAAAAAAAGGACAAAACAATAAAAATCCGTTCTTTTTTTAGTTTTTTAAACAATAAAAAGATCGGGGAAAGAAGGGTTTTATTGTAGTTTTACGCCGCTATAATAAAATTAATAATTACATTGTCCATAACTGGACATTAATACGAAATTATGAGTCTTAAAATCGGTATATGTTCACCCATACTAGTAGGTCCGTTTTCCAAACACATAAAACCCACGAACCCAGAGTATTTGAAATTGGGTACAGGTGGTGATGGCGTCGTCAGAATAATATTGGGTCTATTGGACATGGGGTATCAGATTGAAGTTTTCACTTTAGACCCGAATATTAATGAAGAAATACATATCGATGGGGATAATATAACGATACACATTTTTCCCTCGCGTGGAAAGATAAAAATGATAGACGTATTTAGTAAAGAAATTTCATATGTGAAGGAAGCAATAAATAAATCAGACATAGATATTATACATGCTCATTGGAGTTATGAATATGCAATTGCTGCATTGAGAAGTAATAAACCACATGTAATTACAGTCAGAGATAATGCATTAAATGTATTGAAAAATTTTAATGATAAAATATATAGGTTAGTCAGATATTTTATGAATGAATATGTATTATCCCATTCAAGAAATTTAATTGCAAACTCATTATATATCCAAAAATATTTAGAAAAAAAAACCAGAAGGGAAATAGATATTATACCAAATCCAATAGACTCAATTTATGAAAATGCAGCACAACGTAATTTGAGAAAAACAGATCAAATAATTATCTCAATAAATAACGGCTTTAGCAAACTGAAAAACACCAGTAAATTAATGTCAGCATTTTCCCGTATCCATAATGAAAATAAAAATGTTACACTACGGTTAGTAGGAATTCATTTTGAAATGAATGGAATGGCTCATAAGTGGGCTATTGAACATAATATTGAGGGCGGCATAGAGTTTTTAGGCCATAAATCCAATTCTGAAGTAATTGACCTTTTAAGAAACGCAGATATTCTGGTTCATCCGTCCTTAGAAGAATCCTTTGGTAATACACTAGTGGAAGCAATGGCACAAGGAACACCGTGCATAGGAGGAAAATATTCAGGAGCAGTTCCCTGGGTATTGGACTATGGAAAAGCAGGTACCCTTATAGATGTCAGATCAACAGATGAAATTTACAGTGCGATAAAATTCATTTTAGGAAATGAAAAAGAATGGAAAAAGCAATCATTATCATCCATAAACAATGTGAAAGAAAGATTTTTATTACCAATAGTTTCAGAACTTCATATTAAAAAATACCATACAGTTCTAAATGAGCAGAATGAAAATAGAAATGAAAAACAAAAGAGTTGAAGTTCAGGAAAAATTGAATGAGAAATAGTAACTTTGCACACTTTAAAAACGAACTATAGACTTAATCAAATGATGAATTTTGTGGAAGAACTCCGTTGGCGTGGTATGATACATGAAATAATGCCCGGCACGGAAGAACAGTTATTGAAAGAACGTACAGCGGGATATCTCGGGATCGACCCTACAGCTGATTCGCTACATATCGGGCACTTAGTGGGTGTAATGATGCTGAAGCATTTTCAACGTGCAGGCCATACCCCCATTGCACTGGTGGGCGGTGCCACGGGAATGATCGGAGATCCATCGATGAAATCGGCCGAACGTAATCTGCTCGACGAAGCAACATTGCGCCATAACCAGGAAGCCATCAAAAAACAGTTGGCAAAATTCCTCGACTTCGAAAGTGAGATCCCCAACAAAGCCACCCTGGTGAATAATTACGACTGGATGAAAGACTATTCTTTCCTGAATTTTATCCGCGATATCGGTAAGCATATCACCGTCAATTATATGATGGGCAAAGACTCTGTCAAGAAGAGGCTGAGCGGAGAATCGAGCGAAGGTATGTCATTCACCGAGTTTTCCTATCAATTGCTGCAAGGATACGACTTCCTCCATCTCTACCGGGATACGGGATGCCGCCTCCAGTTGGGAGGCTCGGATCAGTGGGGCAATATCACTACCGGTACGGAGTTAATCCGCCGTGTGGAGGGGGGTGAGGCCTATGCATTGGTATGTCCGCTTATCACCAAGGCCGACGGAGGTAAGTTCGGCAAGACCGAGAGTGGCAATGTATGGCTCGACCGCCGCTATACTTCACCTTATAAATTCTACCAGTTCTGGCTTAATGTGAGCGATGCCGACGCAGAAAAATACATCAAGATCTTCACTTCCCTCCCGAAAGAGGAAATAGAAGCGTTGGTGGCAGAACAGCAAGCAATCCCTCATCTTCGCCCATTACAAAAACGATTGGCCGAAGAGATTACAATAATGGTACATTCGCGCGAAGATTACGAGATGGCTGTGAATGCTTCGGAGATACTCTTCGGCAAATCCACCTCACAATCGCTCCGCTCCATCGATGAAGAGACTTTTCTGCAGGTATTTGAAGGAGTTCCGCAATTTATCGTTTCACGCGGGAAACTAGGACAAGGTATCAAGGCAGTAGATCTACTCACCGAAGAGGCTGCCGTATTCCCATCCAAGGGAGAAATGCGTAAGACTGTGCACGCAGGAGGCGTGATGATCAATAAGGAGAAGTTGGAATCATTCGACGAAACCATCGATCTTAGCCACCTTATCGGCGACAAATATATCCTCGCCCAGCGGGGGAAAAAGAACTACTTCCTGTTGATTGTAGAATAGAAGGAAAAATCGCCCCGAATTATTTGGAGCGTTACAAATATTATACTACTTTTGCACTGCTTTTCACGAAGCAGATAAGGATTGTCCCATGGTGTAATGGTAGCACATCTGATTTTGGTTCAGCCAGTCTAGGTTCGAATCCTGGTGGGACAACCAATCCAAAGCAATGACTAAACCTTGGTGGATGCCAATATAGTATAAATCACAGAGACTTAAAAATATTACATTTCCCTTCTATCTCGTTGTCAGGTATTTCTGGAAAATGCGAAATATTAGTTAATAAAAGGTGAGTACAGCCAGCAGAGTTATAAAAAATACCGGTTTCTTGTATGCCAGGATGGGGGTAACCATGTTCATATCCCTTTATACTACACGGTTATTACTCAACTCATTGGGAGCTTCTGACTTTGGTATTTTTAACGTCGTGGGTGGTGCTATTGCCATGTTGGGATTTTTGAATGCTGCCATGGCTGGTGCTACCCAACGCTTCATGAGCATTGCAGAAGGAGAAGGTAAGCCGGAGAAGAAG
>Ga0129314_1000390_pt1 | contig 47341 bp, 30 predicted proteins | sample O1111metagenome_FD_94431 | JGI IMG/M metagenome (GOLD analysis project Ga0129314, IMG submission 94431) | Orangutan individual fecal microbial communities from fecal samples from Wisconsin, USA - O1111 metagenome | ecosystem: Host-associated > Mammals > Digestive system > Large intestine > Fecal... | reverse complement strand
CCAAAAAATAAAGGCATGACTTGCGTCATGCCTTTATTTTTTGGAGCGGGCGACGAGGCTCGAACTCGCTACCTCCACCTTGGCAAGGTGGCGCTCTACCAGATGAGCTACGCCCGCGGAACAGTTAGTACTATAGCAGATGATTTGCGCTTTGTCAAGGGTAATTTTACATTTTCTTGCAGGAACTTGTTGCAAATCGAAAGGCGCTGTGATAAACTTTTCGATACATTCGTAATTTTCAGGAGGAAACCATGGCCACTTTACAGGAAGAGATCTCCCGCCGCAGGACGTTTGCGATCATTTCGCACCCCGACGCCGGTAAAACCACGCTGACGGAAAAGTTCCTGCTTTACGGCGGAGCCATTGCGCAGGCGGGCGAAGTCAAGGGCAAGCGCGAGCGGGCGGCCAAGTCCGACTGGATGGAGATCGAAAAACAGCGCGGCATTTCGGTCACCTCGTCGGTCATGCAGTTCCAGCACGGCGGCTACTGCATCAACATTCTCGACACCCCCGGCCATCAGGACTTCTCCGAGGACACCTACCGCACGCTGATGGCGGCGGACAGCGCCGTGATGGTCATCGACGGCGCGAAGGGCGTCGAGCCGCAGACGCGCAAGCTCTTCAAGGTCTGCGCCCTGCGCAACATTCCCATCTTCACCTTCATCAACAAGATGGACCGTGAAACGCGCGACCCACTGGAGCTCTGCGAGGAGGTCGAGCGTGAACTGGGTATCGACACCTATCCCGTCAACTGGCCGATTGGCTGCGGCAAGGAATTTTTCGGCGTATACGACCGCCACAAGCACTGCATCCTGCACTTCACCGATGAGGGCCACGCGAAAAAGGCCGGCGTCACCTCGATTGAGCTGGACGATCCCTCGCTCGTGGAGATGCTAGGGCAGTCCCGCCGTGACACGCTCGCCGAGGAGGTGGAGCTGCTCGGCGCGGGCCGCGACTTTGACCTGGACGCCGTGCGCTGCGGCAAGCTCTCCCCCGTCTTCTTTGGCAGCGCGCTGACGAACTTCGGCGTTGAGCCGTTTCTGAACGCCTTCCTTGAGATGACCACGCCGCCGCTGCCGCGCGTGAGCGACTCCGGCGAGGTGGACGTCTACTCCCCCGATTTTTCCGCCTTCGTCTTCAAGATCCAGGCCAACATGAATAAGGCCCACCGCGACCGTCTTGCCTTCATGCGCATCTGCTCGGGCAAGTTCGAGCGCGACAGCGAGTATTTCCACATGCAGTCTGGGCGCAAGATGCGCCTTTCCCAGCCGCAGACGATGATGGCTGCCGAGCGCGAGATCGTGGACGAGGCCTACGCGGGCGACATCATCGGCGTGTTCGACCCCGGCATCTTCTCCATCGGCGACACGATCACCGTGCCGGGCAAGAAGTTCCGCTTCTCCGGCATCCCGACCTTCGAGCCCGAGCATTTCATGCTCGTCTCGCCCAAGGACACGATGAAGCGCAAGCAGTTCGTCAAGGGCGTGGAGCAGATCGCGCAGGAGGGCGCGATCCAAATCTTTAAAATTCCCGACAGCGGCTTTGAGGATGTGGTCGTCGGCGTGGTCGGCACGCTGCAATTCGACGTCTTTGAATACCGCATGAAAAATGAGTACGGCGTCGACCTTCGCATGAGCGGTCTTCCCTATGAGCACCTGCGCTTCATCCGCGAGTGCCCCTGCGATGTGAAGGATCTGATGCTCTGCTCCGGCTCGCGCGTGCTTGAGGACTTCAAGGGCCGCAAGCTCATCGCCTTCGGCGGCGAGTGGAGCGTGGGCTTCCTCACCAAGCACAACGAGGGTCTCGTGCTCGACGACTGGCTCAGCGTGTAAGCGCCATACCCTTTATAATGCAAAGAAGAGACGCGGCTTTCAGCCGCGTCTCTTCTCGTTATGGAATCGTATCGTGGTATCATCACTTTTTTGTTTGTTTACGCGTTGTAGAGCTCCTCGTTCAGCACGCCCTCGGACTTGGCAACATAGATGCTCGTGGCGGAGTCGCCGACGACGTTGAGCGCGGTGACGAGCATTTCGATGGGGCGGTTGATGGCGAGGATCAGGCTGTAGGCCAGCATGGCCGCGTCGTTGACGTAACCGAGTCCGGAGAGGATGGTAAAGAGGATGATCGCGCCGGAGCCGGGGGCTGCGGGCGTACCGGCAGAGGCGATGAGCGCGAGCAGTGCGATGATGACAAGCTGGGTAAAGCTGATGCTGTAGCCCGCGCAGCCGGCGATGAAGAGCGTTGCGACGACCTGCATGATGGCCGTGCCGTTCATGTTGATGGTCATGCCGAGCGGCAGGACGAAGGAGGCGATCTTCTCATCCACGCCGAGCTCTTCGACCGTGGTCTTGACGTTGAGCGGGAGCGTCGCCGCGCTCGAGGAGGTGGAAAAACCGAAGACCGCAACGCGGGTGATCTTCTTGGCAAACTTGAAGGGATTGAGGTGCGCGAAGGCCGCGATGAAGGCCGGGTAGCCAACAAAGAGGAAGACGAGCAGCAGCACGACCGTGAGCACAACGTAGGCGACGGCGGGCTTGAGGTGCTCAACGCCGTAGGAGGCGAAGGTGCGCGTGAGCAGCATGAAGATGGCCACGGGGCCGAACTTGCTGACGACGAAGTTGAGGAAGACGATGACCACGTCGTTGAGCTCCTGAATGAGCTTGCGAAGCGTCGCGGTCTTCTCCTCGCCGAGCGTCTTCATGCAAAGGCCCAGCGCGACGGCAAGGAAGACGACGGCGAGCACCGCGGTGTTGCTCGAGAAGGTGGAGGCAATGTTCGAGGGAATGATGTTGAGCACAACGAGCAGCGGGTTCGCGCCCTGCGAGCCGCTCACGCTCTCAAGGCCGTCGACGGCAACATGGAACACGCCCATGTTATAAAAGACGATGCCGCACACGCAGGCCATCAGGAGCGCAAAAAAAGAACAGATCAGAAAACCCTTGATACACTTGAAAGAAATTCTGCCAAGTGTACTGGTATCGGAGATCTGTCCTATTGCCAATGTAATGGAAGTAAACACCATCGGCACGATGACGAGCTGAAGGGAACGGATGAACATCTGGCCCGCCAGATAGAAAAGGCCAAGCGCGCTGCTCGCGCCGGCAGCGGTGATATCCTGGAACAAAATGTTGTTGATGGTGGCCCACACAGCGCTCTGGCCGGAGCCATTGAGGTACTCGCGGAGGAACAGGAGCGCAAGGCCTGCCGTAAGTCCCGCAACGAGGGAGATGGCCATTTTCGTTGCCAGCGTTTTCTCTTTCCTTACATTCATTGGTTGTTGTTTCCTTTCCTTTGCTGCGCATACGCGCCCTGCCTGGGCCGCATTTGCAATTTTTACGAATATACTACTCTCGCGCGCGAATGACAAGTGTCCGTTCGACTAAATATGAACGAATTTTGAACGCTTACTACGGTTTTCTTGACGAAATCCCGGATGCTGCCGCCTGGCCTTCTTTCAGTCGATAAAAAATTCTGCGCGCAGGACTTGCGTTTTTGTATCTTTTTGCTATAATATATTTGTGCATAATTTTAACGCAATTCCTGCGCAGTCTGCGGCACGGACGACAGTACAGGTGAGGGCGGCGCAGCAGCGTTCGCGCCGGGACGATGACACTGCTTGAAAACGAATCCCATTTCCTCCATTTCCCAAAGAGGCAGGGCCGCTCAAAATGAGCGGCCCTGCCTCTTTTTCGCTTTTACGTTCCACTCTGGCGGGCTTTGAGCGTTTCGAGCAGCTTGCGCAGCGGCGGCAGCAGCGCGAAGACCAAAACTGCGTTCGATACGCAGTGAATGACGTCATACGGGATGCCCGAAAGCCACCAGGTAAACGCCATCTTCCATCCGCCGATGAAAAGATATGGGATGGCGCACAGCGCGCCGAAGCAGAGGCCGTGCAACCCCGCAAGGGCAGCCCAAAGCGCGCGGCTGCGGCTTTGCCGGAACGGCAGCGCCGCAAATACGACGATGGGCCAGACATAGAGGTACATCAGGTTCCATAGCCCCGCGCCGTAGAGCGCGATCTCGAGGATGGCAAAGCCGAAGGCGGGATAGAGCGCCTTAACGCCGTACACCGCGGTCGCCAGAAGCAGCAGAAGGGTAACGGGATGGACGTTGGGGATGACGCGCAGCCCCTCTTTTCCCGCGACCATGAGCGCGCAGATGAGCGAGAGCTCCGCGATCTCGCGGGCGCTCAGCCGTGCGGACTTACCAGCCGACATTCAGGACGAAGTCGTAGACGTCGCCGTCCGCGACGGGCTGGCTGTCAACGCCAAGCTCGGCAAAGGTGCCGTTGACGCTGTAGCCCCACCACTCCTGCTTGCTCTCGTCGGCAGTCTCGCCGTCGACGGTCGTGACATAGAGACCATATTCGCTCTCGGTGCCCTCGATCAGGTCTTCCTGCTCGAGCGCGCCGCGCAGATACTCTTCGTCGGTCGTGATGGTGTAGGAGGTATCGTCGCCGTTCAGGTGCGCGACGTTGACCGTGATCTCCTTGCCGCCCTGCTGCGGCTCAGGCTTGTTCACCTGCCAGATGATGAGCGCAGCGATGGCCAGCACGAGGACCACCGCAAGGGCAATAAGCCCTTTCTTGTTGTTCTTTTTCTCCATGAAAAAATCTCTCCTTTTTTGTTTTGGCAAGCCATACAAAGAAAGAAGAGACCGGCAGGCCGGGGTTCCCCCGCCCTGCTGAGCGTGTACTTTTTAGCCGAAGGTCCGCGGCGCTTTGTACGGCACTTGAGGCAGGTCTTCCGGCTCAGGCATCCCCGTCCGTTTTCACCTTCCCGGACTGCTCCAGTGGCATATCGAAAACGGGCTCTTCCATCACGGCGGCGGCTCCGCTGGGGATTTTCACCCCGCTTCCCTGTTCGGCCGCCTCCCGGCGGCACCCCAAGTCCTATTCAGTTACTGCGACAGGATATCACAAAAGCCCCGCGCCGTCAAGGGAAGCGTGCCCTTTCTCCGGCAGAGACAAAAAAGCGAGCAGGCAAAGCTGCCTGCTCGCTTTCGTATTCAGCGGGAAAATTCTTACTTCAGCACGTTTTCAATAAAGCGGTTGAGCATCGCAGCCGCCTGCGCACGGTTCGCTTCGCCCTTGGGCATCAGCAGACCGCTGGCATCGCCGCGAAGCAGCCCGGCGCCGACCGCCCAGTTCATCGCGCTGACGGCATAGCCGCTCACGCTGCCGCCGTCAGGGAAGGCTGCAAGATTCTCTTCGGCCGTCACAGCATCCATGCCCTTATACTGCGCATAGCGGAACAGGATCGCAGCAAACTGCTCGCGGGTAATGGCGTTGTCCGGGCAGAACTGTGTGCTGCTCACACCCGTCACGATTCCGCTGGCCGCAGCCCAGATCACAGCGTTGTTGTAATACGCATCCGCCTTCACGTCCTGGAAGCTGCTGGCACCGCTGACAGCGGGAGAACCCTCCATGCGGTAAAGGATGGTAACGATCATGCCGCGGGTCGTGGTCAGATAGGGGCTGAACATGTTGCTGCTCGTGCCGCTCATAAGGCCCTTTTCGTACATGGACATCACATCGCCGTAGAACCAGTCCTTCTCCGTCACGTCAACAAACGGGCAGGCCCACTTGGCGTAAACCGTGGTGTAGCCGGTGACCTTCACCGTGTCCAGAGCCTTTGTCAGCTCTTTGTCGGCATACCAGCCGGCAAAGGCAAAGCCGGTTTTCTCTGTCACATACTTGCTCAGGTCGACCGTCGTACCGGCAGCAACTCTCAGATCCTTCAGCTCGCTGCCGCCGTTGGTCTCAAAGTGCAGCGTGCAGAGAGACGAGCCGCTGCCCGGCACGGGCGTAGGAACAGGATCAGGGTTCGGCTTGGGATCCGGCTTGGGATCCGGCGCGGGCGTTTCCTGCTTGCCCGGCCAGTCGATCAGGCGGTAAACAGAGCCGCCTCTCATGGCGTTGCCCGGGATGAAAACGACATAGTCGTCCGTAAGGGCAAAGTTGCGCATCGTCTGGTTGGAGTTATCGCCAAGGCCGTCGAGCGTGACCTCATTGATCGCGAAATTACCGCCGTTGGCGTCCGTAGTGATAGCATAGGTATCGCAGCCGATGACAGAGGTGCTCACCGAGTTGAGGCAGGTAAGCAGCGCTCTGAGCTGTCTGGCGCTCTCCACCGTAAGAACCTGATCAAGCACCTTTTCAAGCGCCTCCGGCAGCTCCACATAGCCGCTGTCCTTGAGGTCCTGATAGTATTCGACAAGCTCACGATACACCTCATAGAACGCCTCGATATTCTCCTGTCCGCTGGCGCTGACAAGATCGGTGATGGTGCTCATGCCATAGGTGAGTGAGAGCGCCTCCACAGCCCGGCCTGCATCCATGCTGTGCGGAACGATCGTGCCGTTCTCGATGCCCTCGACCAGAGAAGCCGTCTGCTCCGGCGTGAGGCTGATGGGCTCGCTGACAGCATCCGGATCGACATTTTCATCAAATTCGGAGGCCAGCTGTGCGCCGTTTCGGAGGTCGAAGGACTGCGCCGCCGCGAGCGCACGCGCGACCTCTTCCTCCGCCGTCAGCGCGCTGTCGTCAGAAGAGGCATCGTCTGCCGCAGCATCGGCGAACAGGTCGGCAGTCGCGCTATCGCCGCCAAGATTCTTTTCGACCAGCAGCTGGATGAGAACCTTGAGATAGTTGATCTTCTCTTTCCACTCGTCCTCGCTCATCTTGAGCACGTCGCCGTTCATGATCTGGATCAACGGGCGCAGGAGAGAGCCCTCATCCAGCGTGCCGAGCAGCATCACGCCGTCGTTGTCATCCGTCTTGTCCGTGTCCCAGATCTGGGTCATGGAGGTATACTGGTTGATGCGGCTGCCGTGGCCGTTGAGGCCCATGTAGCCGCTCTCAAGGCCGGAGATGGAGCCGTTCGGGAAGGTCTTGGTCTTGTCGCCCACAACAAGCTCGATCTCATGCTGCCCGTTCATGCGATACAGGTTCACCGACTGGGACAGGAGCGTTGCCAGATGGATGAAGTCCATTTGCAGCATGGGATAGGTCGCCTGGGTCACGTCGTTATAGTCACCGATGTAGAGATAGCCGTTGTAGACCTCCATGGTGCAGATCGCAGCCGCGAAGCGGTTGGGATCGATGTTGAAGGTGTACTTGGCCGGATGCGCATCGGCGTGGTTGACCGTGTCATCCCACTGATCGTCCTGCGTGTTGCCGATGATCGGCTCCCAGCTCCAGGCGCTGCGGTCAGAGGGAGAGGCGCCGGGGGCCAGCGTACCCTCGAGGATCGCATAGCCCGCATAGCACTTGGTCTCTTCCAGCGTATCGGGGTCGACCGCGGTGTAAACGCCCTCTTCCGGGTTCAGCGTGGAGTGCAGCGCCTTCTGGCCGGCATTGATCGCCATATACAGCTTGCCGTTGTACTCGATCATCTGGTAGACCGTGCCGCCGTAGTTGGCGTCGTACATATGGTAGGCGGGGTAGTTGAGGAGCTCTTCGTTCTGCTCCGCGATCTCGGTAAACTCGGGGTTGCGCAGCGTAACGTCGTCCTTGATGCCCTTGAAGCTGCCGTCGGCATTGAAGTCATCCGCATCGGGCGTATAGGCGATGATGTGCGCGCCGTCCTCCTGCGTGACGGAAGCGATCAGAGAGCCCTGATACACAGCGATCGCGCGGGGGATGGGAAAAACATGAGCTTGCTGCATGGCGCGGTACTCGTTCATGTCCACCGCCTGATAGACGGTACGGAAGGAATCGTCCTCAGGGTTGACCTCAAAGATGGAGGGAATGCCGGTCGCAGCGTCCGCCACGCTCTCCGTGCCGACCTGCGTGCCGATAAAGTAGAAGCGGCCGTTGTACGCAACCGCGTTGCGCAGCGTGACCTGATAGCCGTTGACAGAACCGGCCATGATGATCTTGCTCTCGCCGGTCTTGACGTTCATCTTGAAGAGGATTCCCTGCGTGGGCACGGGATGCTCGGTGTAATAGTTGTCGCCGTAGAGCAAACCCACTGCATTGTCGATCAGCTTCTGGTTGTATTCCACAGCCTCCTGATTGGTGGAGCCGTCCTGGTTCGTCTCCTCCTTCAAAAGGCCGAGCGACTTGAACATCGTCTTGGCGTTGTGCTTGGTGATGCCGGTACCGCCGTACATCGTGCCGATGTAGACCCAGTCGCCATAGCCCAGCGCGGAGAAGGCGTAGGACTGGCAGGCGTCGCCGGTCAGGCTCGCCTTGATCTCAGAGAGCATGCTGTCGATCTGCTCGGCGGTAGCATCGGGATACTTGGCCTCGAGCTTTTCTCTCAGCTTTGCAAGCTCCGCGGCCGTATCGGCCACAGGCGTATCAGAGCCGGAGACATACATGTGCTCGACCACGCCGGTGCATACTTTCCCCTCCGGGTCGGTGTACTGGTAGTAGTCCACAAAGCCGTCGTTCTGCCCGGCGGCAACATCCGCGTGGGAAACCTTTTCCAGCGTGTAGCCGTTGTTTGTGTATTTGTACTGTGCATTCAGCGCTGCGTCATCGTCGCCTTGCTTTGCAAACGCCGTCACATTCAGTGACGTTGTCAGCATGAGCAGCGAGACGAGCAGGCATCCAAGTTTCTTCTTCAATGTATTGCCTCCTTCTTGTATTTGTGCTGCTTATCGAAACACAGTATGCACTTTAGCACATATCAAATCAGGATGCAACAGGTAATCATGCTAAGAATTGTCTTTTTTGTTACAGCTTGCGTAAAGTGTAATCGGATTCTTTCATAAACCTATTGACACAATATGTTTTTGCGTGTATCATATAAACATACTTGAAAGATAGGTTTTATTCCCGACACAAAGGAGCGATATCTTATGACGACTGTTTACGCAGACAACGCCGCCACCACGCAGATGAGCCGCACGGCCATCGAGGCGATGCTGCCCTATATGGAAACGATCTACGGCAACCCCTCGAGCCTGCACTCCGTGGGCCAGCAGGCGGCCGAGGCGCTGCAAAGCGCGCGCGAACGCGTGGCAAAGTGCCTGAACGCCTCGCCGCGCGAGATCTATTTTACTTCCGGCGGCAGCGAGGCCGACAATCAGGCCATCCTTTCCGCCGCGCGTCTCGGCGAGCGCAAGGGCAAAAAGCACATCATTTCGACGGCCTTTGAGCATCACGCCGTGCTGCACACGCTCAAAAAGCTTGAAAAAGAGGGCTTCGAGGTCGAGCTTCTGCCCGTCGGCCCCACCGGTACGGTCACAGCGCAGCAGGTGAAGGACGCCATCCGCGAGGATACCTGCCTTGTCACCGTCATGTACGCCAACAATGAGATCGGTTCTATCCTTCCTATCGCCGAGATCGGCAGGGTCTGCCGCGAGGCTGGCGTGCTCTTCCACACCGACGCGGTGCAGGCGGCGGGCCATATTCCCATTGACGTCAAGGCGCAGAGCATCGACATGCTCTCCCTCTCCGCGCACAAGTTCCACGGCCCGAAGGGCATCGGGCTTCTGTACGCGCGGCAGGGCGTTCCCCTCACGAGCCTCATTGAGGGCGGCGCGCAGGAGCGCGGCAAGCGCGCCGGCACGGAGAACATCCCCGCCATCATGGGCATGGCCGCGGCGCTGGAGGAAGCCTGCGCGCACATCGACGAGAATGCCGGAAAGGTCAGCGCGCTGCGCGACCGCCTGATCACCGGTCTTTCCAATATTCCGCACAGCGCGCTCAACGGCGATCCCGTGAACCGCCTGCCCGGCAATGTGAGCTTCTGCTTTGAAGGCATTGAAGGCGAGAGCCTTCTGCTGCTGCTCGACGCGAAGGGCATCTGCGCCTCTTCCGGCAGCGCGTGTACGTCCGGCTCGCTCGACCCGAGCCATGTGCTGCTGGCCATCGGCAGGCCGCATGAGGTGGCGCACGGCTCGCTGCGCCTGAGCCTCTGCGAATGGAACAGCGACGAGGACGTGGACCGCATCCTCGAGGCCGTGCCAGAGGTCGTCTCTTACCTGCGCGGCATGTCCCCGATGTGGAAGGACCTTGTCAGCGGCAGAAAACAGTTCATTTTATAAGTAAGCGCATCAAGGAGGAACAAAAGATGGCTCTTTATACGGAAACGGTGATGGATCATTTCATGCACCCGCGCAATGTCGGCGAAATCGAAAACGCGGACGGCGTCGGTCAGGTCGGCAATGCCAAGTGCGGCGATATCATGAAGATGTACCTCAAGATCAACGGTGATAAGATCGACGATGTGAAGTTTGAGACCTTCGGCTGCGGCAGCGCGATCGCCTCGAGCTCCATCGCCACCGAAATGATCAAGGGCAAGACCATCGACGAGGCGCTCAAGATCACCAACAAGGACGTGGTCGACGCGCTCGGCGGTCTGCCTGCCTACAAGCTGCATTGCAGCGTGCTCGCCGAGGAGGCGTTCAAGTCCGCCATCAAGGACTACTACGACAAAAACGGCATCGCCTACGACCACAAGGAATTTCCCGACACGGAAGAGTGCGAAGCGTGCCGCATGGTGTAACGCCGCAAAATTCTTTCCCTCTTCTCTCCCGCTTCTCCCCTAAGCGGGCGCGGGGCGCCAAAGCGCCCCGCGTTTTTTTATGTGCGCTCGCCAAAGGCCTCCTCCAGCTTTTGCAGCGCGCGCTTTTCAATGCGCGAGACATAGCTGCGCGAGATTCCGAGCTTTTGGGCCACCTCGCGCTGCGTGCGGGGCATTTTCCCGCCAAGGCCATAACGCATGGTGACGACCTCCCGCTCGCGCTCGGTCAGGCAGTCGCGCACGAGCTTTCGCACGAGCAGGCAGTCGTCGCGGTCTTGAATGTCGAGGTACATCGTGTCCTCCACGCCGACGACGTCGAGAAACGAAAGCGCGTCGCCGTCGGCGTCGGCATCGAGCGTATCGTTGAGCGAGATCTCCCCCTGCAGCTTCTTCCGGCTGCGAAAATACATGAGGATCTCATTCGCTATCCTCTCCCGACGGATACATAGGTCGGTCAGGCTCTGCGTGGATGCAATGCAGGAGGCGGCAGCCAAATGGCTGCCGCCTCCTGCATTGCTGCATTTATTTAGAAGAACAGATGCGCGATCGCTCCGGCGATGATGATGGAGAAAATCGTGCGCTCGATCCAGATGAGGATGATGTCGCGCATCTTCACAGGAATGGAGGTGGAGAGCAGACTCGGGATGGACGCGGAGAAGAACAGCACTGCCGAAACGCTCGTCACGGCGATCGTGAACTTGGTCACCATCGGGGATGCGATCACGAGCATCGAGGGCAGGAACATCTCGGCGATCTCGATCGCCGCCGCCTTTGCCGCGATCATCGGCTCGGGCAGGCGCATCAGCAGCGTGAAGGGATAGAAGACGTAGCCCAGCCAGTCGAACACAGGCGTGAACTCGGCAATGACCAGACCGATGAGGCCGATCGTCAGGATACTGGCCGTAACAGAAGCCGTCATCTTCATCGCGTCGCCGACATAGTAGCGCTTGAGGTGCGTGAGCAGCGGGTCGGTGTTCTGCGCGACTTCGATCGCATCCTCCAGCGCGCGGGAGAAGAGGCTGCCGGAGCGCTCGGGCATCTTGGGCGCGGGCTGATCGTAATAGTCCTCGGGGACCTTGGCGATGGGATAGATGCGGCAGGTGATCGCCGTGACGGCGAAGGTGACGAAGGCGCAGCTGAAGAAGAACAGCGTCCAGTGGTCCATGATATCCAGCGTGTTGGCAACGACAACGAGGAAGGAGGTCGCCACCGTGGAGAAGCCCGTGGAGATGATCAGCGCCTGCTTGCGGGTGTAAACGCCCTTTTTGTAGAAGTCGCTCGTGAGAAGCACGGCGAGAGAGTAGCCGCCGGCGAAGGAAACGATCGCGTCGATGGCGCTCTCGCCGGGAGTTTTCCAGATCTTCTGCATGATGGGACGCATGAACGCGCCGACAAACTCAACAAGGCCGAAGTTGAGCATCATGACGTAGGCGATACCGGTCAGCGGAATGCTCAGCGTGATGGGAACAACGAGGCTGCCCCAGAGGAAGGGGATCATGTCGTCCGTCATCAGCGCGGCGGGGCCGATGCCGGTGATGGCCATGAGGCCGATCACAAGACCGAATGCCTTGGCAATTGTAAAGACGAGGTCAAAGGTCGAGCGCTTATAGGCCTTGGTGATGATCGGAGACACCGCGCCGAAGGCGACCATTGCCAGCGCGTAATACGGGATGACGGGGCCGCAGGTCGCTTTGACAAAGTTGATGATGTGCTGGATGATGATGACATTTTTGCCGTTGATCTCCACGTTGACGAAGAACATGAAGATGCCGAGGCCGGAGAAGATCAGAAACTTGGCGAGGGCCAGTCCCCTGCTGCAAGGCTTTTTTGCTGTCTGTGCCATGGTGGTTTTCCTCCTTAGATGTGTTCGTTTAGTAAAGCGAATCCAGAACCGCTTTCATTTCTGCGTCCAGTGCCGCGCGCTCTGCGTCGGACACGGAGCTTCTTTCATGGTCGATGCCGATCTCGCGCACGCGCTCGATGTATTCCTTGGGATCATAGGTGATCTCGGGCATTCCCTCATAGACCGGCGCCTCTTCGAGCCGCCCGGCAAAGGGATAGCGGATGGCGAATCTGCGCAGGGCGTTCAGATGCTGGTCGCGGCCGTAAAGGCGCTTTTCCGTGACCTGATCAAAGTCGAGGACTTCAGTATAGGTCATTGCGACGTTGCCGCACTGGTACACCACCTGCCCCTTGGGGTCGACGATGATCGAGCGGCCGCAGCAGGTGGCGGACGGCGTATTGCCGACGCCGTTCGTCCAGATGTAGAACGCCTCGTTCTCCAGCGCGCGGGCGCGGGGAATGACTTCGGGAATGTAGTCGAACTCCATCGGGTCGAGCGCGGGGCAGACGATCATTTCCGCGCCCATAAGCGCCAGCGTGCGGGCGATCTCCGGGAAGAACTGATCGTAGCAGACCTGAACGCCGATGCGGATACCCTTTTCCTTGATGTCAAACAGGCAGTAGTGGTCGTCGCCGCTCGGGGTCGAGGGTTCGCCGGGCTTGAAGGGCGCCTTCTTGCGATAAACGTCGATCATGCTGCCGTCCGGGCCGAAGACGGGAACGGTGTTGTAGAACGCTCCCTCCGGCAGCTCCGGCGCAGACTCCGACATCGTGCCGGGGATCAGGTAAATGCCGTGCTTTTTGGCAAGCGCGCTCATAAAGCGGGTGATCGTGCCGGGGACCGTATCCAGCTCTCTGCCGAGACCGTGCTCCACGCCGACGATCAGCTCCGGCTTGAGATAACCGGACATCACCTTTTCAACAGCGGCCTGAAAGCGCTCCAGGCTCTCGCTCATGGAAGGCGTTAACTCAGGCTGCACGATGGCAACTGTCAGTTTTCGATTCATAATGCACATCCTTTCAGGTGCATATATTTTCAGCACCTCTGCGAATAATTGTATAGATTATAGCTGCTATAAGCTCAAGTGTGAATTTGCGATTTCTTAACACGAATTTTGCCCGCCGGCAAGGGAATTTCTCACCTTATAGTAACAATAACCCCTGAGGAAGATTGCTCATTCCTCAGGGGTTATTGCCGCGATTCTTATGGATTTTTGACAACAGGGATCTGGATCTGCGTGATGAAGTTCTCCGGGTTTCTGGTCAGCGCGATGCTGACAATGGCAAATTCGAGCGAATCGCCGCAGATGGAAAGGCCCTCCTTTTGAATAAAATCGTAGAGGCGCTGATAGCTGCGGCGGATGGTATCATAGGGGCCGAAATGGATGCAGGAGGCAAACAGCCCTCCCTCGATCTCGGAGATCCCCCGCCCGGCCGCTTCCGGCGTGTCACTCAGGAAAAAGCCGATGCCGTTGTAGGTGCGAAAGCTCCGCCGCTCGATATTTTCCCGGCTGATCTGAAGGACGATCTCGTTGTGCTGCACGAAGTGCGCGGCCATGGACGAGTGCATGTAGGACTCGTAAACGAGCTTGATGTAGCGGTAGAGATCCTTGATCTCAAAATTGACGGGCACGGCGTATTGCCAGCGCGGCCCCTCGGTGACGAGCGCGCAGTCCTGATGCTCCTCTGCATTCTGCGCGATCTGCAAATTTTTCAGAATGTGCTCGTTCTTCGCCTCAAGGCACTGGAGCTGCTCGATCCGCTGGCGGATCAGGTCCTTCTGCACAAAAAGGTTCTCCTCCAGCGAGCGCACGTCCATCGACGAGCTGTAGCGGCGAACGGCCTCGAGCGAAAAGTCCAGGCGCTTGAGCTGGACGATCATGGACAGGCGGAAGAACTGCTCATAGCTGTAGTAGCGATAGTTGTTCGTCTCGTCGATATCATCGGGCTGAAAGAGGCCGATCTTGTCGTAATAGCGCAGCGTCTGCGCAGAAATGCCGAAGAGCTTGGCGAGCTCCGAAACGGTATATTTTTCTTTCATGTCAGCAAAACCACCTTTTGCCGGTTATTATAAAGCATTCCCGATTCTCAGGTCAACCGTTCCCGCAGAGAGAATTTTTTACATTTCGGTCTTGGCGCAAAAAAGCTCCCGAGAATTTCTCTCAGGAGCTTTTTGTCCGACGTCGGAATGATGCGAGGTCTCAGCACTGCTCAAGCGCCGCGCAGAGCTTGTCCGCGGCGGCCTGCGCCAGCTCGTGCGAGGTCGCAAGGTTCAGCCGGATGAACGTACCGAAGCGCTCGCCGCCGAACCATTCGCCGTAGTCCACGGCAAGGCCGCAGCGCTTCTCCATGAAGTCCGCCATCTCCCCCGCCTTCACATACGCGCCGAGGTCCACCCACATGAGGTACGTGCCCTCGAGCGGCGAGACGACCGCCTTCGGCGCGCGCTTTTGGAGCGCGTCGCGCAGAAGAAGGTAGTTTTCAAAAATCTGATGCCTGCACGCCGCAGCCCACGCCGCGCCGCCGCGATAGGCGGCCTCGACGGCAATATAGCCCATGGGATTGCTGGGCGTGATGCGGATCTTTTTGAGGTAGTCGTCAAAGCGGGCGCGGATGGTTTCATCCGGGATGATGACGAGCGAGTTCTGAAGGCCCGCAAGGTTGAAGGTCTTGGACGCGGCCGTGAGCGTCACGAGCATGTCGTCGTACTCCCCCGCCGCCGCGGAGGGAAGGTGCGTGCTGCCTTCGAAAACGATGTCCTGATGGATCTCGTCCGAGATGACGAACACGCCGTACCTGCGCATGAGATCAAAAAGCTTCTTGAGCTCTTCGCGCGTCCACACTCTGCCGACGGGGTTGTGCGGCGAGCTGAAAACAAACGCCTTGATGTGATGCGTGCGCAGCGTTTCCTCAAGAGAGGCAAAGTCGATGGCGTATGTCCCGTCCTGCGCGGCAAGGTCACAGCAGACAAGCTTTCGCTCGTTGTTCTTCACTGCGTCCATGAACGGATAGTAGACCGGCGTGAGCACGAGAACCTCGTCGCCCGGCGCTGTCATCGACTGCAAAAACCAGTTGATCGCAGGCACAACGCCCGGTGTGACGCGCAGCCACTCGCGCTTGACGCTGTAGCCGTGCACGTCCTTTTCCCACTGCATGAAGGCCTCGAAGTAGGAGTCCGGCACCTGATAATAGCCGAAGACGCCCTGCTCCAGATAGGCCTTCAGCGCGTCTCTGACGCACTGTGGGGCCTGAAAGTCCATGTCCGCCACCCACATTGCCTGAAGGTCTGCGGCGCCGAACTTTGCCAGAAGGCCGTCCCACTTGCTGCAATTCGTGTTTCTGCGGTCTACAAAGCGGAGAGCCTCTCCGCAGCTGTTGACACTCATATGATCGCTCCTTTTCTATAATAAGCCCGCCAAGCCCCGGATCAGCTCATGCTGACCCAGGTGCAGGGCGTTAAGCTTTCCATATCGCTGAGATTGTTCCAGACCATGATCTTTGCGCTGTAGCGGCCCGAGGCGGGAACGCTCAGCGTGGCCGAAAGCGTCTCCGTCTTGCCGGCGGCAATGGAGCGCTCGACGGACACACAGTCCACCATGCGCATATCGCCATCGTACAGCGCGAGGATCAGCGCGGCGCTCGCGCCGGAATCGCCGAGGTTCGCCGCCCGGATGGAGGCGGAGAAGCTCTTGCCGTTTTCAAGATACTCGCCGCTGGTCGTCTGCTTGAAAAACAGGCTCTCGTCTGCCTGCTCGCCGTCCACGCGCACGAGCGTAAAGTTGGTATCGAGCACCTTGCCGCTGCCGTCGAGCGCCTGAACGATAATGCGCCAGCTGCCGGTGGGCAGCATTGCCGCCACGCGGCCCTCGGGGCCGTCCATTGTGCCGAGCAGCTCGGTGAAGTTCTCAGCGTAGACCTGATACTTCTCCGCCTTTGCGCCAAGCGCGCTGTCGCTCCAGGTGCACCTGAGCCCAATGCTCTCGCCCGGGGCGTAGGTCTGCTTGTCGGCCGTGACCTGCATCTTCGATTCCTTCGTGTCGAAGACGTACACGCGCGCAGCACCCATGTTGTTGGCATAGTCGGTCACGCCGATGTCCACGGTGTGGACGGCGTTGGTGTTGCTGTCACTGATGCGGAAGGTCATCAGATAGCTGCCGGAATCGCCGGGTTCAAGCCGGAAGACGGCATTGCCCTCTGCATCCCGGTAGGCATCGCCATCCAGCAGGAAGACAAAGTTCTTGATGCCGGAATCCACCACGCCGAGATCCTTGGCCGAGATCTCGATCTGGAAGGTGCTGCCCTGCGTGAATACCGGCGTCGCCGACACCGTGGGCACCGTCTGGTCGATCTTCACAGGCAGGGTAAGCAGCTGCTGTTTGGCGTTTTTCGCATCGGCGCAGGCGCGCACATTGACATAGTACTGTCCCTCCGGCAGAGATTCGCTGCGGCCTGTGACCTTGTTGTAGTTCGTGCCATGCCAGATCCAGTTCCAATTCACCTCGGCAAGAATGCTCTGCTCGATAGGAACTTCCTTGCGCACATAGTCCTGCTGATCCAGCACGCGCAAAACCTTGCCGCTCTCGTCCGTCACATCCACCGTGACGTTTCTTGCATTGCGCAGGAACGAGACCTCGGGCATCGCATTGCAGTAGGAGGATTTGTCGCTGGGGTTGATGGCGCAGTAGTCGGCGGATTCCCCGTCGCCCAACGGGACCAGCTGAGAAACAAGGCCCATATTGACCACGGTGTAGAGCCCCGTCTGACCGTAAACCGTCGTCTCCTGCTCGTAGAGCGGGTCATCCATCACCTGCATGCTGCCCCAGTCGCCGTAGAAACCCATATACGGCAGGCTCAGCGCATTCCGGCTGCCGGAGAGCGGCTTGAAGCGGAGGAAACCCTCAACAAAGCTGTTGGTATTGCCGGCAGCGGAGATGGTCACGCTCAGCGATGCGCTCGCACCGGGCTGCACGGAGATCGTTTCCGCACCGAAGCGGACGGAGGAAGCGCTCGTCCCCTCGGCCGAGACGCTGTAGAGAAGCTCTTCGCTGCCGTTGTTGTGCAGCTGCACCGTAACGGTGCGGCTGCCGCTCATTTCGCCAAGCGCGATATAGGGCTTGCCGTCCACCGTAGCGGTGGCGGTATTTTCAAGCGCTGCGGAAAGATCCGCGGCGCCGGCGCCCTGCGCGCGGGGAGAATACAGCGCACCGTTCTCATCCGTCATCGGGCAGGCGGTGTTCATCAGCGCCGCCTTGACATACGCCGTGGGATCCTCCACATCCGCCCCCCGCTCGTTGAGCTGCTGGACCATCAGCGCCGCCATGCCGGCGACATTCGGGCACGCCATGGACGTGCCGGACATCGTCTGATAGCCGTTGCCGCCGATGGTAGACCATACGTAGCCGCCCACCGCCGTCACGTCCGGCTTGAATGTAAGATCGGAGGCGGGGCCGCGGGAGCTGAAATAGGACATGCCGCTAAACGGCAGCGAAAGCGAAACGGGAGAAGCGTCAAAGGTGACGCTCGCGCCGGATGAAGCAAGCGATCTCAGCTTTGCGCCGTCGGAATGGCGGAGGAAGAGCGCCGGGATGTTCAGCTCCTTGTCGGAGGAGGTATAGTCAAGGAAGGTCTCGTTGCCCGCGCTGTTATAGAGGATGACCGCGAGCGCGCCGTGCTCCTGCGCATTGCGCTTTTTCTCGGCAAACTCGATATTTCCGCGCTGGATGAGCGCGATCTTGCCGCTGAGATCCTTGCCGTTCATCTCCGCCGCCGTACCGAGACCGCAGTCCACGACGGGATAGCTGCCGGTGAGCGCAGAGGTATCAAGATCGTTGAGCACATATGGGAACGAGCCCTGCTTTTTGCCGTTGAGCGAGGCGCTCAGCTGCCAGACCACGCGCGCGGAATTATCCCTGGAGGCGACCTGAATGGTGTCCTCGCTCAGGCCGGGCTCGGCGATGGTGCCGGTGTCGACCACGCGGCTGTAGTTTGGGTGAGGCTTCGTGTCGGAGGCCTGCTGATAGGGCGCATAAGCGCCGTTGCCCGCGGCGGCCACGACGATCACGCCCGCCTCGCGGGCGGCCTTGATGGCCTTCTGCTGGCCATTTTCACTGTTGTGGAAGCCAGCGCTCAGGCCGATGCTCAGGTTGATGACATCCGCGCCGAGCGCCACGGAGTCTTCGATGGCGGCGATGATGTCAGCCTCGCTTGCCGAGACATTCGCCGTGTTGGAAAAAATCTTCATGGCAAGCAGCTGGCACTCCGGCGCCGCGCCGCGCACGCCGTTGTAAGCGTTGATCTCGGCCTGGCTCTGGCAGTTCGCGCCGATGATACCGGCAACGTGCATACCGTGGTTATAGGCGGGATCCTCCACGGCGGTATCGATGACGCTGCTGTTCTGATCGGCGTAGTTATAGCCGTACGGAACCTTTTCGGTAAAATAGCGGCCCTTGAGCTGGGGGTTGCCCGACTGGATAGCACTCACGTCCTCCTTGCTGAGCTTGCCCGCAACGCCCGGTGAGAGCACCATGTCCTTGTGGGTATAGTCGATACCGGAGTCCACCACGGCGACCACGGTGCCGCGGCCATCGAACTTGGACTGCTGCGCCGTCTGTACGGCCGCGCCGAGCGCGGACGCTTCGGTCACGGCGCGGTCATACTGGTTCGCCATCACAACGGAGGCAACGCCGGGCAGCTTTTCGATCTTTGCTTTGCTGCTGTAGCGGGTGCGGACGCTGAAGCCGTTGACCAAAAGGCCGTAGCGGTGCAGGATGAGCGCGTCCTTGTCGATCTCCATGATCGACTGGATGCACTTCTCCTGCGAGCGCTTCACCTGCTCCATCAGCGTCTGGTCCTCCGCGGTCTCCGCAGCAGACTGTGCCGGAGAGAGCTCCACGCCCGAGGCGCTCTTAAGCTCAACGATCAGCTCAACGATCGCATCCTCTGCGATGGCGGGCTGCTCTTCCGCATTTTTGACGGCGTCCTGCAGCACGAGCTGGCGCATCTGGGAGAGCGCCCTGTCGCTGCTCTTTTCCGCCGCCTGCGCGTGCATCGTCCCGCAGGAGACCGTCAGCAGGACGGCCAGCAGCGCGCCGGTGATTCGTTTCATTAACTTCATGATGTACCTGTTCCCTTCCTTTCTCTCGCGATCACACATAGAAGTCCTTGCCGATCAGCTTGGGATAGATCTCCTTCAGCGCGGAATAGTCGGAGATGGGATTGCCGGAGAGATAAAGGTTTTTGAGGCTTTTCAGTCCCGCAAGCGGCGTCACGTCGGAAATGCGGTTGTTCTGAAGGTAGAGACTTTCAAGCTGCGTGAGCTTTTCGAGCGGCGCGACGCTCGTGATCTGGTTGTTCTTGAGGAACGCGCGATCAAGAGAGCGGCAGTCGGAAAGCGGAGAAAGATCGCTGATGCGGTTGTTTTCTATCTCAAGATGCATGAGCTTGGTCTTTCCCTTGAGGCAGGAGATATCGCTGATCTGGTTGCCGTTGGCCTCGAGCCAGTACAGGCCGCCGGCAGAAGAGAGGCAGGAAATGTCGGTGATCTTTCCCTGATTCTTGTCGTTGCCGAGGTGGAGACGGTAGAGCTTGGTCTTTCCCTTCAGGCAGGAGAGGTCAGAGATGGGACAGTTGCTCGCCCAGACCTCCTCAAGATCCTGCATACCGGAGAGGAAGCTGATGTCGCTGACCTGCGTGTTGCGGATCATCAGCGCCTTGAGATAGGTGATGGTCCCGGCCTCGCTGAGATCTGTAAGCTTGGGGTTATCCTCCAGCAGAAGGTTTTCAAGGTGCTCAAGACCGTAGAACGCGCCCTTTTCGATGCGGGTGATCTTGTTCTCGTCGGCGCAAAGCTCCTTAAGTGAACTCATTCCCTCGAAAATTCCCGCAGGGATATAGGTAAACTGATTCATGGCGACATCAAGGTATTCAAGCTTTGTCAGATGCTTGACATACTGCCACTGGCTGTCGTCAAGGTAGTTGGCGGCAACACCGAGATAGGTGAGGTTACGCATGTGCGCAAGGTCCTGAAGGGAACGAATGCCCAGTGCGAAGCAATCCAGTTCGCGCAGGTACTTCACGTCAGAATAATAGATCGTTCCGTAGGGTTTGTCAATGGCCTTGCGCACGCCCTTTTCCAGAGCCTCGTCGTGCCATGTGATCGCGTAGTCCTCGCGCTCGGCAACGGTGCAGTCGACGGTGATCTTCTTCCCCGTCAGCATGGCCGTTCCCTCAACGGTCAGCGAGCCTTCCTCCTGCGCGGGGATCTCGCGCATGTTCCAGTCAACGCGGTCAAAGCTGCCGTCGGAGAGGCGGATCTGGAAGGGCATCTGGTAGGACTTGCCCGCCGTAACGGTCAGAGCGATGTGCCCCTCGGAATCCGCAGAGAGCACACTGAGCGAGAAGTCCTTATCCGTGAGCTTGCCATAGTACGACGCGGCGGGAGAATAGTCCGTTACGCCGGAGGCATTGAGCTTGAGCGTGCGCAGCGAGGTAAGATTTGCAATGGGCGCAATGCTCTTGACATTTCCGCAGGCGTAGAGGTCCAGCTCCTGCAGCCTAAGGTCAGCCAGCGGAGAAAGGTCGCTGCTGTCGGTCATCTGCATCGTGAGCGATTTGAGAGACGTGCAGTAACGCAGGTCCTCGAGGCTCTCGCTGCCGGTGTAGGAAAGGTTGAGCGAGGAGATGGTCTTGAGCATGCCGCGTGTGACCTTGCTCACGTCGCAGTCAAGGTATTCTTCGGCAATGATCGCGCCCACCTCTTCGTCCCGGAAGGTGTAAACGGCGCTGTCGTTGACGGGCTGCACGGTGAGCGTGAGCGTCAGCTTCTTGCCGCCGGCGGCCCTGCCCTGATAGGTGAAGGTGCCGCTCTTGGAGGTGCTGGCCGCCTTGTCCCAGACGGCGGGGATGAATTCTGTGCGGCCGCTGCGCATCTCCGCCGGAACGGCGACGGGCAGCGTAAAGCGCGCGCCCTGCTCCACAGTGATCGCAAGATCGTTGACCTTCGTGATCTGGTCGGCGGCGAGAACGGTCACGACCAGCCACGCCTCAACCTTGGAGTTTTCCACCTTGCCGCGGATGCGGTAGATGCCGGGCTTGGTCATGTCGGGCTTGCCGTCCCACTGCACGGCCACATACTCCACCTCGCCGGTATACATGGTGGCCTCCACCATCTCCGGCATGGTGAAAACGGACCACTGCGGAACGGTGGACTGAATTTCCTGCACGGAGGCGATGTCCTTGACGGAATAGCCGCCCTCGATGGGCAGGCGGAGCGTATTGGAGAGGATCTTGCCCGCCGTATCCTCCGCGAACACGCGGACCTCATACGCCTTGGGCAGGATCTTGAGGTGCTCCTTGACAGCGTCGCTCCCCTTTTCCTTGAGCGTAAGCTCGGAGACGGCACGGCTGAAGACGTTGCCCTTGTAGTCGACCAGCGCCATCACCAGACGCACCTTGCGCGGCTGGTTTTCGCTGTTTTTTACGCTGAGCTCCAGCTCCTGAATGTGCCGGGTGGTGATTTTTTCGATCGGTGTTTTCAGCGATACCTCCAGCGGCTGATCCGCAGCCCGGGCCGGTTCGACCCAGAGCATCAGCGTCATCAGCACCGCCAGAAGCGCCGCGAGCGTTCTTTTCATAAGCGTAAGGCTCCTTTTCTTTCGGCGCTTTTCCCGCAGGGCAGGGCTTTTCCTGCCCTGCGGAAGGAAAGCGTTTTCTTAGGTGTGCAGATAAACCTGGAATTCGACCTGTTTCCCATCCGCAAGATAGGGGGTAAACTCTCCAGTCTCCTCGTCATAGTGATAGAGCTTGATGGTAACTACATACTTGTCGTCCTGCTTGCAGTGGGCTTTGATGTAGGCAAGCATTTCATCATTGATTACAACCGTACCGTAAGTATCATAGAAACACATGTTTTCATCCAATTCAGTCTCGTAAGCGCCCGCTTTGACCTGGAAGAAAGCATCGATGTATTCGTTCGGCTCACCCATGATGCTGGTTCCGTAGCTTGCATAGGTAAGGCCGATGTCCTTGATCTCGCCGGTGATCGGCGCGTCGCCGCCGGAGGTCGCGGCGACCGCATCGCTGAGCGCCTTGGCTGCCTCGTTGATCTCCTTCTGCGCGGAGGCCTTGTCGGCGTAGACTGCGCGGGCCTTAATTAGCGCGGACTGCACGTCGGCCCACTGCGCGTCGTTATAGGCCGACGCGTCAAGGCCGCGGGTGCTCTCCACGGCGGCGTGCAGCGCCGTGCGGTCGATGCCGTCGTTCACGGGAAGGTAGACGAGGTAGCGGCTGTTCACGGTTTTGCCGAAATCATTGGAGCTCTCCATGACGATCGTCTCACACTGGGTCAGCAGAGCGCTTTCCAGATCATCCTTGGTGATGTTCTGGATCGACGTTGTAAACATTCCCCACAGACCGCCATAATCCGACTTGAATCCGCCAATCACGACAGCAGCGCCGGTTCCGTCCAGTTCAGCTTCCCATGCGCCGGAGTCCCAATCCATAATGCTGACTGCGCCCTGAGCCATATAGATGAGGTTGGGTTTATTTTTGAACGTCTTGTATTCTACGCTGCTCTTCCACTGGAGCTTGCCCATTGCGCCCGTCAGTGCAGACAGCGCGGCGTCAATGGTCTTCTGGTCGGCAGTCTCATTGTCAAGCACCTGCCTTGCGGCAGCAAGCGCGGTTTCAAGGCTTGTCCAGCTTGCCTCGGTATATAGATCAGCGCTGACCTTTTCCGCGGTGCTCGCCATGATGCTCAGCTTGGTCTTATCGGCGGCGGCCTTTTCGAGCGCGTTCATCGCGCTCTGGAGCTTATCCTTCGCTTTGTCCACTTCGCTCTGACCGGCAGCGCTGTCGGCGGCAACGGCCTTGGCGCTCTCAAGCGCCGTCTCGAATGCCTTCCAGCTCTCGGCGGTGTAGTCGCCTGCCTCAAGTGCCTCCGCCTCGGCGATGAGCGCGTTGAGCGCGGTCTTGTCGGCTGCGGCGGCCTTTTCGAGCGCGTTCATCGCGCTCTGGAGCTTGTCCTTCGCTTCGTCCACTTCGCTCTGACCGGCAGCGCTGTCGGCGGCGACGGCCTTGGCGCTCTCAAGCGCCGCCTCGAATGCCTTCCAGCTCTCAGCGGTGTAGTCGCCTGCCTTCAGTGCCTCCGCCTCGGCGATGAGCGCGTTGAGCGCGCTCTTGTCGGTCACGGCGGCGGAAATAACGGTGAAGGATGCCTGATGCTCCGTACCGTCCACCAGCGTGACGGTCGCGACGATCTCCGCAGTGCCCTCGCCCACGACCTTAAGATCCACTCTCTGGCGGTAGATGTAAGGATTCTCATTGCCGGCGCCCTCGATGCTGCGATCGACGATGACGACCGTTTCATCCGCAGAGCGGATGGAAACGCCGTCAGCGGTCACCTGATTCTTCTGCAGGCCCTTGACATTGAGCCAGTAGAAGCCCTTATCGGGCAGAGACTTACCCTTGGCGGTATGAACGGTCTCGGGCACGGGATCCGTGGAGGAATATGCACCCTGATACCACACGACTTCCAGATTGGTCACGTCGACCTTCTTGACGACGAGCGCGGCCATGGCGTCGTTCAGCTTCTTTGTTGCATCGTCCACGGTCTCCTGCGTGGTGACGCGCAGCTTGTTGACCGCCTGCGCCTCGTTCAGCGCGGTCTGGAACTCCTCCCAGCCCTCGCTGTAGTTGCTCTCCACAAGCGTCTTGGCCTTGTTGATGGCAGCCCTGAGCGCTGTGGTGTCGACCTTCTCCACGGCAGTGATCGCAATGCTCGCCTCCGTGTAGGTGCCGTCGGTGAAGGAGACGGTGACCGTCAGCGTGTGCGTGCCGAGCTCGTTTGCATACAGGGTGAAGTTCTTGCGGTTCTTCTCGCCCCAGTCGGAAACCTGAATGTCAAAGGCATTCTCCGTCTCGCCTGCAAAGGAGATCTTATTCACCTTGTCGGCGCTGGTATCGGAGACAACGCAAAGCGGGGCAGAATAACCCTGATAGACCGTGTACTCCGTCAGCGCCTCCGTGCAGTTCTGCTCGGTGATCGTAACCTTGATGTCGCTCCAGTTGATATTCTTGAGCGCCGCGCGTGCGTCGCCCAGCGTCTTGGCGGCGGCAGCGAGCTGCGCTTCCGTGCTGGAAACATTGTCCAGCGCCTTCTGCGCATCGTCCAGCGCGGCGGTGAATACGGCAAAGCCTTCTTCCTTAAAATCCTTTGCATCAAGGGCGCGTCCGTCCTCAATCGCCTTGCGCAGCGCGGAAACAGTAGCCTCGTTCACCACCGTGACGGCCAGCTTGCCGCTCTGCTGCTCGTTGCCCCAGATGCTCGTAATGCTCACTTCCACAGTGCCGGGCTTGCAGATCTCGGCGGTGATGGCGGCGCTCATCGTGCCGTCGGCAACGGCGTCCGGCTTGAGAATGCTCTCATCCGAGGACTGGAGCGTGACCTTGAGCGTACCGGTCCCAGCGCCCTCTGTGAGCCAGATGAGGCTGTCGCCGTTGTTGGGGAAGCTCTTCGCCTCGCCCAGCAGGGCGCGATAGCTCGCGGGTGCGTCGCTGCCGTTGAGCTTGAGGGATGCCTCCATTGCGCCCTTCTCCTCCAGCGCTTCGATCGCGCGCAGGAGCTTGTCCGTGCTCTGCGCCACTTCCTTATTCGTGGCGTTGTCGTCTTCATAAACGCGCTCGGCATCCTCAAGGGCTCTGTCAAGCGCCTTGAGGGATTCCTGCGTGTACTTGCTGCGCTCCACGCCCGACGCCTCGTCGATAGCGGCCCTGAGCGCGCTCTTGTCCGCGCGGAGCACCAGCGCGCCGATGGCCTGCGCCAGCGCCTCGGTCTGCGCGTCGACCTCCGCCTGCGTTGCCTCGCTGCCGGAGTAAACGCTCTTGGCCCTTGCAAGCTCTGCGCTCAACGCGGCCCAGGAATCGGAGGTGTACTTATCCTGCTCCATCCCCTCGGCCTTTTCGATCATTTCCTCAAGCGCGGCCTTGTCCACCGTGACCTGACCGGCCACAGTGATGCTCAGCACCACGCTCTGGCGTACGGGCTTGCCCGCCGTGATGCGGATCTCGTAAACGCCGGCCACAGAGGATGCCGGGAGGATAAAATTGAATGAGAAGCCGCCGTCCTCGGCGCTTGCCGTCTCGTCCAGCACCACGCGGACGTCCTCCTCCGGGAAGCGGATGATCATGCTGATCGGAACGCCGGAGAGGCCCTCGCCGCCGCACGTCACCTGACCGGAGACGCGGTTTTCTTCGTTGATATTATAGTTGTCCTTATCCGCTCCGGCGCTCAGCGCATACTTCTGCTGCGCGGGCGGCTGCGGGGTGGGCGTATCGCCGCCGGGAGCTCCGCCGGGGATGCTGCCGGTTCCGGTACCGGCCGAGGTGCCGTTCATCTTGCCGCTGCTGCCCGCGTTCAGCGTACTGCCGCGCACAAGCGTCGGCTCGTTGGCCGTGATGAGTTCCACCGTGCCCGATCCGTGGATATTGGTGCCCGCGGCGTTGCTTCGGACCTCGTGAACAAAGCCGCCTGCGGCGACCTCAATGGACGCCGGAGCATTCGCCGTGATGAGATCGACCTTGCTGCCGCTGCCGACGGTGATCTCGGTGTTTGCCGCGTCGGAACGCAGCAGGATCTCGCGGACTGAACTGCCGCGCAGCGTAACGGCGCGCGCTGCTGCGCCGAGGATGACGATGCTGCCCTCAACCGCGCAGTCCGTAAGATCGAGGCTGCCCGCGCAGCTCTCGGAAACATAGAGGTTTCCCTTGATGACCGCGCCGCGCAGCGTGACCCCTCCGCAGAGGACGACGGCGCTCCGCTCCACGCGGTCGGTATGATAGATCCCGGCGGTGGAGTAGATCTGCTGGGCGATGTTGCTGAGCATCTTGACCGTTTCCGCGCGGGTCAGGTATCGGGTGGGACGGTATGTCCCGTCAGGGAAGCCCTCGATGATGCCGAGCGCGCCGGCAGTTTCCACATAGTCACGCGCCCAGTCGGCCACCTGGCGGCCATCGGTAAACATGGCAAAGCTGCCCGGACGCTTTTCCTCCAGCATGCTCACCAGCAGCTTGGCCGCCTCCTGGCGGGTGATGGTCGCCTGCGGCAGGGCCGAGCCATCCGGCATGCCGCTGAACCAACCGGTTCTTGCGGCAGCCGCCAGATCGGCGCTGTACCAGTCGCCCTCCTTCACATCCGTAAAGGTCGCCGTGCCCTCACGGACAAAGCCAAGTGTACTGTTTACCATGCGGATGAATTCCGCCCGAGTCACTGTTGCGTCGGGATGGAATCCGCCGTCCGGATAGCCCCGGACCAGATCCTTACTAAGGAATGCCTCGATCTCCCCCCGGCACCAGTGACCGCTCAGGTCAGTGGCGGCCAATGCGTATGTCTGCGGACACAGCATCAGCACGACCAGAAGAAGCGCGAGCAGTCGTTTGCCGATTGCTTTTTTCATTCTTATGCGTTCCTTTCTGTATGTAGATTTTCTCCTTTGCGGGTACGCGCAGTGTTAAGATTATCATGCGTCAACTTTGACTGTCAATGAGTGGCGGACGCTGTGTCAAGGGGATATTTCGATGAAACTTATACAGTTCAGCTGAAAAATCAATGGGACGCCTTTTTTGTTTTAGCAAATACGGAAATGCGCAGAAAAAAGAGAACCGATGAATCCGGCAAAAAGCACCGATGAAATTTAGGAATGTATGCCACGCATAATCATTCCATTCGATTTTCATTTCTTTCCATACAGCCTAATGAAATGAATAACCGCTCCTCAGGCTGTTCCTGCACCGGCGCAGCATCACAGGAGCTTCTGGCAGAAAGCCTTCGAAAGCTCAGTCAGGGCAGGCGCTGAGATCCGCCCTCCGCAAAGAGGTAAACATAGGCGTTTTTGCCGTCCCAGACCACCTTTTTGACGATGGTGCGCAGCAGGCGGCGTTTTTCCTCCAGCGTGGCAGAATCCACCGCGCTGGCGAAGGATTCGATCATTTCCTGATGGAAAGCGAACTCCTGATGGAGCATCCGGCTCTGCTCGGTGAGCGCTTCCAGCTCGACAAGGCGCAGCTGCTGCGTCTCGCTCTCCTGATGGAGCGCGTCGATCTGCTCCATGACGTACTTCGCAGATGTGTCGCTGGCAACGGACAGGGACTCCACCAGCCGCTTGATGCGCTCTTCCGTTTCGGTGTGCTTTTCCCGGAGCAGCGCCAGCTCTGCGTCGTAGCCCTCCTTGCTGCCGCTGATGACCTTCTTGGTCTGCGCCAGCAGCCGGGTAAGGGTCTCCTTGTCGGCGGACAGCTTACGGATCTCCTCGATGATCTTGGCGTCCAGCGTGTTGCCGTTGCAGTTTTTCATAGAGCAGATCGTGCCGTGGCTGCGCTCCTTTGTGGAGCACATGTAGGTGTAGATCAGCTCGCCGTCCGCATTCTTGCGGTTGGTCAGCTTCGGGCGCATATAGTCGCCGCATTCGCCGCAGCGGAGAAGCCCCGACAGCAGCGCCACGTTGCTGCGCGGTCTGCGGTAGCTCTTGGATTTGTTGACATCCAGCATGGCCTGCACCCGCACCCAGTCGCTGCCCGCGACGATGCCGGGGTGCTTGCCCACCGCTACGATCCATTCCTCCATGGGACGGATCTGATTCGCCTTGCCGGGACGCTGGAGGGTGCGGTTATACGCCATGATGCCGTGCTCGCCGTCGAATTCCGAGCGCTCGGCAAACAAATCCACATTGTTCTCTTTCAGATACTGATACGCCGTCTCATCGGCGATCATGTAGACCGGATTGGTCAGAATGCCCCGGATGGCAAAGCGGGTGAACTGCTTGCCGCGCTTCGTGACGCAGCGGTGCTCCAACAGGTACTGGTCGGTCTTGCTGAGAGAGCCGGTCTCCATAAACACCTCGAAGATCGCCTTGACCAGCTGGATTTCCTCCGGGATGGGTTTGAGCTTGCAGGCCTTCTTCACCTTGCCGTCCACTGTCACGCTGGACAGGCTCTCCGAGGCGTAGCCCGTGGGCGTTGTGCCGCCCAGCCAGCGTCCGGTCTTGGACAGCTCGTGCATGTTGTCCCGGATGCGCTCGGCGATGGTCTCCCGCTCCAGCTGGGAGAACACCGACGCAATGTACATCATGGCGCGGCCCATGGGCGAGGACGTGTCGAACTGCTCGCGGATGGAGATGAAGTCGATGTGCCGGTCGCCCAAGTCCTCAATGAGCTTGGCAAAGTCGCCGATGTTGCGGCTGATACGGTCGAGGCGGTAGACCACGATGGCGGCAAAGGCGATCTTCTGGGAGTCCTTCATCATTTTCTTGAACTGCGGGCGCTCCAGATTGCCGCCGGAAAAGCCCTCGTCCTCGTAGACCAGCACGTTTTCCGCCGCATCCTCGCCAAAGTGCATGGCAATGTACTGGCGGCACAGCTCAATCTGGTTCTCGATGCTCTCGCCCTTGCCGGTGAATTTGGACTTGCGGGAGTAGATGACGTATTGCTTCGGCGTATCTTTCGTTTTCATGACGGCACCTCGCATGATGTTACACTGACAGGTGTTATAGATCTATTATATCGGCTCGGAATCCGTTTGATGAAAAGACGCTCCAAGGGAAAATCATGAAAGCGTTCTCTGAAAATTCTTATCATTCCTTCGCCTTCAGGTTCAGAATGCCGTGCGTTCGCGCCGTGCGGCTCAATCGAAAAGCGGAAAGCGGACGCCTTTTGTTTTCTTCCGTTCTTTTTTCAGTGTTTTTGAATATATTTCTCATTTTTTTATGCTTTCGATAATTTTTACCAAAAAAACCTACATTTTTATCAATAGGCACGCCCGCTCTTCATATGTTATCATTTCCTTAACACCAAGGGGAATAAAGGAAGTCTCAGCCCCAATCCGGCTGAGTTTGCTTTATCTCCTGTATTTTTTCAGGAAAGGAGGAGTGTAAAAGCGTTGGAAACTGGCACTGTCCGTCACCGCCGGGATATTTGTTCGGCGGTTTGATGTGGAGGATCAGGCGAGTCAGCACATCCACTTCAGTGATCCTTTTGGGGGGGATCATGCACAAGTTGCCACTCCTTATTTAGACGAGACCACCGCGTGAAAAGCGGCGCCGCAGCCGCCAAAATTGAAAAATGGAGGATATGTCACATCATGAAATCAATGAAAAAGCATCTATCCCGCGCGACCAGTCTCTTCCTGACGGTTGTCATGCTGCTCAGCATGATGACGACCGGTGTTTTTGCCGCCGAAAACGGCGCACCGGAAAACGCCCCCGTTGGCACGCTGGTTGAGAATGCAATTCTCTACCAGATCAACGATAAGGGCGAACTCGAATACAACAACGTGCATCGAGCCCGTGTGGCCACGACCGTTCCTGTGACCGACACCACCGGCAGCGGCATCGATTCTGTCGAGGCTCTGCAGGCCGTGATGGGCGTTGCCGATGCGACTCCCACCGACTTCACCTGTATGCCCGGCGAGCGCACGCTCGGCAAGGCAGTCACGGCTAACCTCCTTCTGGACGGTGAGTACCTGACCGGCGTCGAAGTCACGGCCGTGAACGAGCGTCCCGTGATCGGCATTTCCTGGAAGAGTGACGAGGTCGGCGATGCCTACAAGGGCTTCGCCGAGGCCTACGAGCGCAACGGCGCGCTCGCGGTCTTCCTTCCGCGAGTCTCCAATGCCTTTGAGGCCAGATCGGTCCTCTATCAGCTCGACGGTATCTTCATGACCGGCGGCGAAGACTGGAATCCGTACCTCTACGACGAGCTCCAGACCCCGCACGGCTCCAACTACCCGAATAACGTCCGCGACACCTCTGACATCCAACTGATGCAGCAGGCTGTGGCGCTCGACGTGCCGATGCTGGCCGTCTGCCGCGGCGAGCAGGGCTTCAACGTCGCCATGGGCGGCAAGCTCATTCAGGACGTTCCCTATTACCTCGGCCAGAAGGTCCTGAACGGCGAGATCGCGGTCGATCGCGTGACGAAAGTCCTCTCCGGCCCGTCCGGAGCGGACGTTGTTACCCTCGAAGCGCTCGCTGCGCAGCAGGGCAAGAAGCTTCCCGATGTCCTTGAAACCCCCGTTCAGGACGCCGGCTACTCGGTGTTTGACTTCTCCGAGCCTGTCGAGAAGAACCTCGGCAAGACCTATGATAAAAACACCAGCACCTATAATGACGAGCTCGGCGAGTTCGCTGAGGCCTGCAAGAACGGCCATCTGCGCGTTTGCGTGGACGGTCTGGTTCACAGCGGCGGCACGGGCTACCATGAGCTCGCTGCTGGTGTCGGCAACGACAACATTGCCATCGATTACAGCAAGTCCAAGTGGCTCGGCGAGATCTTCGGCAATCGCGAGAGCATCGATCTCGTCGCTACCGCGCACCATCAGGCAGTTGATCCCGAGCACCTCGGCGAGGGTCTGACCATCGTCGCCCGCTCCTCCGACGGTATCGTGGAAGCCATTGAGCATCAGGACAGCCTCTTCGCTCTGGCGCTCCAGTGGCATCCCGAGCGCGACGCGCTGAAAAGCAAAAACCCCGACGTTGATCTGGATCTCAGCAACGCTCCGCTCCGTGCGCTCGTTAAGTATGCTACGATCCACCTCCAGCGCGAGCAGGGCAACGCTTTCACTTATGGCAAACTCAAGGCCTACGCGCCCAACCTCGATCTCCCCTTCACTGCTGACAACAACACGCTGGTGACCCAGCAGGACGCCATCTGCTTCCTGCTCCGCTATGCCGGTCTTCCTGCCGAGCAGCTCGGCACCTATCCTTCCGATTACATCTCCATGGCTGAAAGCATGGGCGTTCTCAATCTCATCAATTATGACGCCTCCGCTCCCTGCACGCAGGAAATGTTCGACATGCTGCGCGAAAGCGAACCCTTTACCGCGCTCAAGAATGCGCTGAGTGCGGATAATCTTGAGCCGTTGTTCCTCAACGGCATGGCGCAGCCCATCTTCCCCTTCACCTCCGGTGCAATGGAAACCGGCTACGACAATGCCGATAGCGATATCATCCGCTTCTTCGTTTATGTTGAGACCAATTACGACACCGACGGTGACGGCAAGCGCGACATGGTCAGAGCTCTTGTCCAGCTGCCGCGTGCCGCTGCCGAGGGTGACTACAAGGCCGCGACCATTTACGAGGCTCGTCCGTACATCACCGGCGCAACAAACTATGCCGCCCCCTCCACCGATGGAGGCTACGACATTGACAGCATGTACAGCCAGCCCGCTCCCTGCGTTCCCACCGGCAGCACCACCACGATGGAAGTCGCCGCGCAGGCAGATTCCTCCGAGTGGTACTACTGGAACAAGTACCAGTCCAAGTACGTTTATGAAGACCTTGAATGGTACGATTATTACCTCGTCCGCGGTTTTGCCGTTGTGGCTTGCGGCGGTCTTGGCACCAAGGGTTCCGATGGCATTGAGACCTGCGGTACCGACCTCGAGATTGACGCATTCAAGTGTGTGATCGAATGGCTGACTGGCGACCGTCCGGGCTACGCCGACAAGGCGGGTACTACTACGCTCGCTGCCGACTGGTCCAGCGGCAAGGTTGGCATGACCGGTCGTTCCTATGCCGGCACCACGCAGTTCGGTCTTGCGACCACGGGTATCAAGGGTCTTGAAACCATCGTTCCTGTTGCCGGTATCGCCAGCTGGTATGAGTACACCAACTCTCAGGGCATCGCCACCAGAGGCGACCCCGCCTACTCCAACCAGCTCGCCAGCTACTGCGCAGGCCGCATGATGGACGAAAAGGACTGGGAATACATCAAGGATCGTTTCTGCCGTTACCTCGGTCAGATTCGTGACGATCAGCGCGCGCTGAACGGCGACTATGGCAAGCACTGGGCAGTACGCGACTATACAGTTAACTGGTCTGGTATTCAGTGCCCCGCCCTCATTGTTCACGGCTTGAACGATGACAACGTCCGTACCAAGGAATTTGAAATGATGTATCAGGCTTACCAGAAGGCTGGTGTCGATGTTAAGCTGCTGCTGCATCAGGATGCGCACATCACCCCCACCTATCCCAACCAGAAAATGGTCTTTGACATCGGCGATTCCTCCTACGATTCCATTTTGAATCGCTGGTTCAGCCACTACCTGTACGATCTCGACAACGGCGCTGAAGATATGGCTGCCGTGACCGCTCAGAGCAACTACGACACCGATCTCTGGATGACGTACGACAGCTGGGATACCGCCAATCGTGTACTGCTTACCGGCAAGAGCGCCGACAATACAACCACGACGATTACCAGCGACTATGACAGCACCGGCGTTACCCGCAGCAACTGGAAAGATCTCTTCACCACTGACAGCACCAATAACAGCTCCATGTACACGATGGATGTCAATACCGATGCCGTCATTAAGGGTACCGTTTCTGTTGACTTCAGCGCAACAGTCGCCAACTATACGGCGCCCGCGCAGAGCCTCCCGGCGGATGACGATGCGGACAGCGCCGATCTGCCCCTGAATGAGCGCGATGCTTTGATGGTCAGCGCGATGCTGGTCGATATCGCTCCCGAAGGAAAGACCTTCCCCGCATTCAATACGGTTGGCTCCTATGTTCCCAAGACTCTGGTTGAAGAGGGCGGCGCCTGGATGGGCAGCGGCCTGAAGAATCTGGATCTTAAGAAACTGGATACGCAGGATGTAACCTATAAGATTGTCGCAAGAGGCTGGATGGATCTCTGCAACCCCAACGCCGATTATGACTCCGCCACGGCAGCCAGAACCGACCGCGTTGCTCTCGAAGAAGGCCAGTACCACGATTATACCCTCTATCTCCAGCCCAACCTCTACACCGTGAAGGCCGGTCACAAGCTTGCTCTCGTCATCTATGCCTATGAGCCGGGCAAGGCCAGCTACACACAGAACTATGCCATCACCCTTGACAACAGCAGCATCTCCGCCAGCATCCCCGTGGAGAACGATCTGTATCAGGTCAGCTACTCTGCCTTCGGCGGCACGATCGTTTCCACTGTCTCCAGCGGTGAGCACGTGCTCAAGGGCACTCAGATCACTCTGACCGCAGCGGCGAACGATAATTACAAATTCGTTCAGTGGGTCGTCAATGGAAAGCCTTTCTCCACTGATTCTACTCTGGAGATTGCTGTTAACAGCAATCTGGACATCTACGCTGAGTTTGCCTCGATTGGCGGCTTCGTTCCGGTCATTCCGAACCGGCCGTCTCAGCCGAGCCAGCCGAGCCAGCCCAGCCAGCCCGACGGCAAGTTCAACGACGTAAAGAAGACGGACTACTTCTTCGATGCGGTCGAGTGGGCGGTCGAGAAGGGTATCACCACCGGCACCTCCGCCACCACCTTCTCCCCCAACGCCAACTGCAACCGCGCGCAGGCTGTGACCTTCCTGTGGCGTGCCAAGGGCAGCCCCGCTCCCAAGGCCACCACGACCGCCTTCACCGACGTTGCCCCCGGCAGCTACTACTATAATGCTGTTCTGTGGGCAGTCGAAAACGGCGTGACCAACGGCACCTCTGCCACGACGTTCAGCCCGGATGCGACCTGCACACGCGGCCAGATCGTCACCTTCCTGCATCGTTCCCTGAACCAGCCCGCCGCCGGCACGAGCAATCCGTTCACCGACGTTGCGCCCGATGCGTTCTACGCGAATGCGGTTCTGTGGGCCGTTGCAAACGATGTGACCAAGGGCACCTCTGCCACGACGTTCAGCCCGAATGCGACCTGCACGCGCGGCCAGATCGTCACCTTCCTCTATCGCGCCTATCAGTAAAAACCACCAAAAAGGAAGGCGAGGGATCATCCCTCGCCTTCCTTTTATTTGTTTCGGTTCTGTACCGTCTCACCGGCAATTCGTGACCGTTAAATCCAACCCCGTGTAAAACTCAGACCCGGCAGCTCCTCTCCCCGCGTATTCTTCACTTGCGTACATAGATTTGCGGTTTTCATACTCTGCATATGCATCGGAAAACGCACATAGAGTGAAGCAGAAAACGCTCCGGAAGGAAGGGCTGCCGTGGAAGTATTTCTGATCTTTCCCAAATCAAAGCAGGCACAGCAGGAGCTTGGGCGGGAGCTGGCGAAGTTCCAGTCCGAGCAGGCGCTGAAATCGATCCAGAAACTGCCCTGCTCCACGGAGCAGAAGCTGGAACTGGTAGACGCCGCCGCGAAACACCTGAAAGCGCAGCAATAATACATAGCAAACGGGCAGACCAGCCTCAACCGCCGGTCTGTTCCGCTGCGATAGGATAGCATTCTCAATGCACTTTGCAGCGTAGGTTGCGAGACGGGTACCTTTTTCTGGGCGGTAGCTGGAAATGCCCTTGATGAGGCCGATCGTGCCGATGGAAACGAGGTCATCCTGCTCCTCGGTGCGGGTGTAGTACTTCTTGACGACGTGCGCGACGAGGCGCAGATTGTGCTCGATGAGCGTATTGCGCGCATCCATATCCCCCTCGAGCATCCGCGCGACGCACGCGCGCTCCTCCTTGGCGGAAAGGGGGCGCGGAAACGAACCGTTCGACAGGTGCAGCGACAGCAGCATCGCATGGGCAAGCAGTGTCAGGGCGACAGAAACCATGATATATTCCTCCCGTTTTTGTTCATCCTATGGGCGCACGGAACGTCCCTATGCGAAAATTTCAGGGGTACGTCCGACTTTTCCGCGCGGCCGTTATTGCATTTCAACAATGCCGAAAAGCTCACGTTTTTCATTTTTGTTCGTTCGTCCAATCCTGCATAATTAGCCCAATTTTCTCTTGCGATCGGAAATAATATGTGTTACACTCCACCCATCCTCAAGAAAGGAGAAAGCCACGATGACCAAGTTTTTCTTTGATGCAGCAGCGTTTCCCTTTGCGCAGGCAGACTGCGCCGCTTTCTCCTGCGCCGCGCACAACAGCATGATTATTCTGGACGCCAGCCTTATTTTGCTGGCGTCCATTTTTGTTCTGCTTCTGGCAGATCTCGTAGAAAAGAAAACTGAACAGACCGTCCGGATCGCGACGCATTTCTTACATTCTCTTCCGATTCCCCGCACGAGATAGAGAAAGACCATGAAAGAGGCTCCGTCGATCAAACGGAGCCTCTTCTCTTTGCATTTCACTTTTCTCGTTCGGCCGGCGAAAAAAGCGGAAATAGACCCTACTCACCATGTTCCAAATTTTTCAGAAAGAGAGACAACCCCCATGGACTTTGTAAACTTCCTCATGGCGCTCAGCCCGATCGTCGTTGTACTCGTCGGCATCCTGGGCTTCAAAAAATCCGCAAAAACCGTCTCCCCCGTCGCGCTTTTATGGACGCTGCTGCTCGCTTTCACCTACTTTAACCTCGACGGCGCAACAGTTGCCGAAACCGTCAAGGTGCTCGATCCGCTGGTCTGGAAGGGCATCAAGGAGGGCCTCAAGATCGTGCTGATGGTCTTCGGCGCGTTCACCATTTTGAACCTTTTGCGTGAGACGGGCGCCATTGAGGACGTCAAGTCCACCATCGCGCAGATCAGCGACGACCGCCGCGTGCAGGTGGTCATCATCGGCATGATGCTGCCGATTTTCCTTGAGGGCGCAGCGGGCGCGGGCGCACCCGCCGCCATCGCCGCCCCCTTCCTTGTGGCGCTCGGCTTCCAGCCCGCCACCGCCATTGCCGTCGCGCTGCTCGGCGACGCGACGCCCGCCTCGTGGGGCGGCGCGGGCCTCACGACCATCAACGGCGGCGCGGCGCTTGTCGAGGCAGGCCTCTCCACCGTTGCGCAGAATTCCGCCATGGTCGGCCGCTTCCATATGTTCGGCGTGCTCATCATTCCCTTCATCATGGTCGGCATGGCCTTCGGTAAAAAGGGCTACCGCGGCATTCTCCCCTACCTTACCTTCGCCGGCGTGAGCACGGGCCTTACGATGTTTGTCCTCTCCAACTTCGTCGGCGCGGAGGTCACCTCCATGGGCACGGGCCTCATCTCCATCCTGCTCTCCGTTGCCTATGTCAAGCTCGTCGGCGTGAAGACGCCGGAGGAATTTCGCCACAAGAGCACTGCCCAGCAGCGAAAATACAGCTCCTTCAAGGCGCTCTCCCCCTATGTTTACATGCTCGTCATCCTCCCCCTCGTGCGCTACGGCTTCCCCGCCGTGGTGAAAAACGGCTTTGCCGTCATGTGCACCTTCGGCTACATCTTCTGGGTCGATCTCGTCATCATCCTCTGCGGCATCCTCGGCGCGCTGACGCTCGGCGTGCGCTTCAAAACCTACAAAGCGGTCTGCCTCCGCACGGTGAGCGGCGTGCTGCCCGTGCTCATCACAATGGGAAGCCTCCTCATCGTCGCCTATATCATGCAGTCCCCCTCCACGGGCATGATGAACCTCCTCGCTTCCGACATTGCCGCCGTCGTCGGCCGCTTCTACCCCGCCGCGGCTGTGCTCATCGGCTCGAGCGGCGCGTTCATCACCGGCACGGGCCTCGGCTCCAACATTATGTTTGCCCAGATGCACATTGACGCGGCAGCCTCGCTCGGCATGAACCCGATCACGGTCTTCGCCGGGCAGAACGCGGGCGCTTCGCTCGGCAACCTCATCTGCCCGAACAACACCGTCGCCGCCTGCGCAACGGTCGATCAGGTCGGCAACGAGAGCGAGGTCATGAAGAAGACCTTCCGGGCCTTCGCCATCATTCTTGTTTTGTACATGGTGCTCGCCATGCTCTATACCTGCGTGCTCTTCCCCCATTTTGGAGCATAAAGGGCTATCATCTTCAGGCATTCAAACAACTATCATTCCGTTTTTGAGAAAGGAAGCATTCTTATGGCAAAGAAAAGAGTTCTCGGCGTGGTCGGCATGGGTCATGTCGGCGCACATGTAGCTTACGCGCTGGCCATTCAGGGCATTGCGGACGAGCTGGTGCTCGTCGACCAGAGCGAGCAGAAGCTCGCAAGCGAGGTACAGGATCTGCGCGACGCGGTCGCCTATATGCCCCACCGCGTCACGGTGCGCGGCGGTGACTTCTCCGATCTCGGCGTCTGCGATGTCATCGTCAACAGCGTCGGTAAGATCGACCTGCTGCGCGGCTCGCACGACCGTGTGACCGAGATGGACTTCACGATCCCCGCCGTGCGCGGCTATGCCGAGAAGATCAAGGCAAGCGGCTTTGACGGCGTGCTCATCAACATCACCAACCCCTGCGACATCGTCACGCGCGAGCTGGCCCTGCATCTGGGTCTTCCCCGCGGCCGCGTGTTCGGCACCGGCACGGGCCTCGATACCTCGCGCCTTCTGAGCGCGCTCGCGCGCCAGACCGGCCTTGACCACAAGTCCATCACCTGTTATATGCTGGGCGAGCACGGCAACCAGCAGTTCGCTCCTTGGTCCTGCGTCAGCTTCCACGGTGTGCCGCTCGATACATGGGCCAAAACGGACGAGCGCTTCCGCTTTGACCGCGAGGCGCTGCAAAAGGAATCCATCGAGGGAGGCTGGGTCACGTTCTCCGGCAAGTTCTGCACCGAATACGGCATCGCCACGACCGCCGCGCGCATGGCCTACGCCGTGCTGCACGATGAGAAGGTCATTCTTCCGGCAAGCGCGGAGCTGTGCGGCGAGTACGGCGAGGAAGGGCTTTTTGCGGGCGTTCCCTGCGTCATCGGCGAAAACGGCGTTGAGCAGGTCGTCGAGCTGCCGCTGACGGAAAGCGAGCAGGCCACCTTCCACACCTGCTGCGAGGGCATCCGCCGCAACATGGAGCATCTCAAGGAAATCTGAATCAGCAAACAATTATCGACAGGAGGTCATTTTTATGAATATCACGATCACCAAAACCACGCATCCCGGCACGCTGCCCCCCTCCGACCGTCTCGGCTTCGGCACCGTGTTCACCGACCATATGTTCCTCATGGACTACAGCGCCGATAAGGGCTGGCACGATGCGCGCATCGTGCCCTACGGCCCCATCAGCATGTCCCCCGCGGCAAGCGTGCTGCACTACGGCACGGAGGTCTTTGAGGGCCTGAAGGCCTATCGCCGTCCCGACGGCGGCGTGCAGCTCTTCCGCCCTTGGGAAAATGTCGCCCGTCTGAACCGCTCCTGCGAGCGTCTGGGCCTGCCGCAGCTCGACCCCGACGATGCGCTGCAAGCCATTAAGACCGCGGTCAAGGTCGATGCAGCCTGGGTGCCGAACGCTCCCGGCACGTCCCTTTACATCCGCCCCTTCCTCTACGGCACCGACCCGACGCTCGCCCTACACGGCGTGCACGAGGCGACCTTTGCCATCATCCTCTCCCCCTCCGGCAACTACTTTTCCGACGGCTTGAAGCCCGTCCCCATCATGGTCGAGACGGAGGATGTGCGCGCGGTGCGCGGCGGCACGGGCGAAGCCAAGTGCGGCGGCAACTACGGCGCGTCCACCCGCGCCGGTGAGCGCGCCGAGGCCAAGGGCTATTCTCAGGTATTGTGGCTCGATGGCGTGGAGCGCAAGTATGTGGAGGAAGGCGGCGGCATGAACGTCATGTTCAAGATCGGCGGCACCGTCGTCACCCCGGCGCTGACCGGCTCCATCCTGCGCGGCATCACGCGCAAGTCGTCCATCGAGCTCATCAAGAGCTGGGGCGTGCCGGTCGAAGAGCGACTTTTGAGCGTGGACGAGCTCTTCAAGGCCGCCGAAAGCGGCGCGCTGGAGGAGGCGTGGTGCGTCGGCACCGCCGCCGTCGTCTCGCCCATCGGCGCGCTGAGCTGGAACGGCAAGGATTATCCGATCAACGACGGCAAAATCGGCGCGCTCTCCCGCAGGCTCTACGACGAGCTGACCGGCATCCAGTGGGGCACGAAGCCCGACCCCTTCGGCTGGACCTGCCCGATCGACTGATTTTGCGTTTCTCTCTTTTCCCATCGGAGCGGGGCGGCGTTTGCCGCCCCGCTCCTTTTTGTAAATTTTCCGCTGCGGCGCTTGCTTTTCCCGCCGGGGCGGCTATACTGGAAGAAAAAACAAGGAGGACCTTGCCATGCGCATTGCCATTCCCGTTCGCGGCGACGACGTTTTCTCCCCCATGAGCGGGGCGGAGGCGTTCCATTTTTATGAAGATGACCACGGGCGCATCATGCGCCAGTTTCTCGTGCCGCTGCCCCAACCGGGGCTTGAGGGCGCGATCGCGCTTCTGGAGCAGTACGGCATCGACGCACTCATCTGCGGCGCGGTCAGCGACGAGGAGCGCCGTGCCGCCGGTATGGCGGGCCTGATGCTCTTCCCCGGCGCTTCCGGTAAAGCGGATGACGCGGCGCTCGGCTTTCTGAGCGGCAGCGTCGTATCCGACCCCAGCAACCACTGCAATGCCTGCGGCTTCAAGAGCGCGTGCTCTCTCAAGGACAAAGGCGGCTGCAGAAAATAAAGAGACAAAACGGCGCAAGAAATGCGCCGTTTTGTCTCTTTCCGGTATTAAATTTGTAAAATAGCTTGCATTTCGCCATCAAACAGGCTACAATACATGCCTTGGGCGGCATACTCGCCCGCGATTTTTTGTTGTGAAGGTGTAACTATGACAGCCATCCTGAATCTGGCCTTTGCGCTGCTCGCAGGGCTTTTGATGACGCGTATTTTCAGCCGCTGGCACCTGCCCGATGTCACGGCGTTTCTCGTAACGGGCGTTCTGATCGGGCCTTTCGTGCTGGGCCGCCTCGGCATCCCCGGCATTGGCTTTTCAAGCTACGATCAGGTCGAGGCGCTGAGCATGATCTCCGATGTGGCGATGGGCTTTATCGCCTTTTCCATCGGCAATGAATTCCGTCTCAGCCAGCTCAAAAAGACCGGCAAGCAGGCCATGGTCATCGGCGTTCTGCAGGCCCTTGCCGCGCTGGCCTTTGTCGATATTGCGCTTGTCGTGTTCCACTTTATGCGCCCCGACGTGCTCTCCGTTCCCGCGGCGATCACCCTCGGCGCCATTGCCACCGCCACCGCGCCCGCGACCACGCTGATGGTCGTGCGCCAGTACAAGGCCAAGGGCGAGCTCACCGACCTGCTGCTGCCGATCGTTGCGCTCGACGACGCGGTGGGTCTCATCGCATTTGCCGTATCCTTCGGCATCGCCCGCGCGATGGACAGCGCACAGTTCAGCGTTGCGAGCATCCTGCTCGCTCCGCTCATCGAGATCGTCGGCTCGCTGCTGCTCGGCGCGATCGCGGGCTTTGTCCTCACAAAGCTTGAAACGATGTTCCGCTCGAACTCCAACCGTCTGTCGCTGAGCATTGCCTTCATCTTTCTGATGGTCGGTCTTTCGGCGGTGGAATTCACCGTCGCGGGGACGGAGTGCGGCTTTTCTCCGCTGCTCGTGTGCATGATGCTCGGCACGGTGTTCTGCAACATCTGCCCGCTGTCTGACGATCTCATGGAGCGCGCGGACAAGTGGAGCACGCCGATGCTCGCGGTGTTCTTTGTCGTGAGCGGCGCGAATCTGCGCTTGAGCGTCTTTTCTCAGGGTGTGCTCGTGCTCATCGGCGTTGTGTACATCATCGCGCGCTCGGCCGGTAAGTATTGCGGCGCGCGCTGGTCTGCCAAGGCGGTGCACTGCGACCACACGGTGCAGAAGTACCTTGGCATCATGCTGCTGCCGCAGGAGGGTGTGGCGCTCGGCATGTGCGTGAGCGCGCAGGCGCTCGGCGCGGACGGTGAGCTGATCCGCAACATCATCCTCTTCTCCGTGCTCGTCTACGAGCTGGTCGGCCCGGTGGCGACGAAGGAATCCCTCAAGGCAGCCGGCGCCATCACCGAAAAGCCCAAGGAGGTGCTCGAGCGCCGCGAGCGCAAGCTTGCCGAGGCAGAGCCCAAGGAGCTTCTCGAACGCCGCAAGGAGCGCGCGAACAAGAAGTGAACACATTGCAAAGGAGACGGCTCGCCGTCTCCTTTTTTCCGGAACTTTTTATGAATTTGTCCGTCTAAAGCGGAAAGGGGCTTGACCATGATGGTCGAATTTTGTAAAATAAGATCGAGCAAGTATCAAACGCTTGTTAAAGGAGGAACGGAATATGGGAGGACGTCGAGTGAGCCGCAAGCCGCGGCGCAATCCGCTGTATACGCTGTTTATGTCACTTCTGGGGCTCACGGTCGTGCTGCTTGTCACGGTGTTCGTGCTGAACGCCAAGCTGCGCACCGCGCGCCGCGACCTTGCCGACGCGCGCACGAAGATCGAGCAGCTGCAAACCGGCACGTCGCAGAGCGGCAGCATGCCGGATGACAATCATACAGACGGCGACACCGGGGACGGAACGAACAGCAACGATGCGAACACGTCGGACGGCGATGTGATCGACTGGCTCGATCTCACAGGCCATGGCGAGGTGCAGGTCAAGCCTGCTTCCGTTTACGATAAGTATTACATCTACTACACCACCGGAGGCGTGAACCTGCGCGGCGGTCCCGGCACGAGCTACGACAAGATCACGACCGTTTCCCTCGGCACCGAGGTGCAGGCGGCAGCCAAGCAGGACGGGTGGACGTTCGTCGCCGTAGGCGGCCAGTTCGGCTGGATCAACTCTGACTACCTTGTCACCACGCGCCCCGCATCATAAGCACGGCTACAAAAAGGAGCAAGTCAAATGACTTGCTCCTTTCATTTTATCGAAAAAGCCCGGGGAAGACCGGGCTTTTTCTTATTCAGGCGGCAAAATGAAGGCAGAAAAGCCCGCGCCCCTTAAAAGGAGCGCGGGCCGAAGGCTCGCTGTATATTCTTTTAGTTCCCGTCCGCACGCACAGCGGTAAAGTAGCTGTTGCCGAGGCCGTCGTTGTACACGCCGCGAAGGCCCTCGCGCAAAAGCGAGGCCGTGCCGTCAAAGTACAGCGGCGAGAGCGCCGTGTCTCCCAGCAGCATCGTCTCCGCGTCGTGCAGGAAGGCAATGCGCGCCACCGGGTTTTCCGATGTTCTGGCTACGCCCAGCAGCACATCATAGGTGCCGTTCTCGTAGCCGATCAGGTTCTGCTCATCCTCGCTGCACCAGCGGTCGAGGAAGCTCATCGCATCGTCGTAGAGCGCTGTGACCTTTTTCAGCGCAAGCTCATAATTGCCCTCTTCCATGCGGCTTTCGTATTCGGCCTGCGTCACGCCGTGCAGCATCACGTTCACGCTCAGCACGCTTGACCAGGTCTGCTGCAGCAGCGCGGCCACGGCGTCGTTCTCCGTTCCGCTGACATACAGCAGCTCGATTGGCGGGAACATGGCGTTGCTGTAATAGCCCGCGAAGGTCAACTCCTCGCGCGCCTTGTCCTGCCGCTCGCCGAGCGACTCCTCGTCAATGGCGCACAGCGTGCCTCCGGTGGTGCGGAAATCGTCCTCCGTCTCCCCTGCGTCGGGGATGCCGTGCGGCACCAGGCCCGTCGCGGCACGGTTCTCCGCGCCCGCCGCCTTCGTCACGGCGGTGCGGTCGATGGCAAGGTCAAAGGCCATGCGGATGTGTTCGTTGGAAAAGAGATCCGTTTCGTTGTTGTAAAGCACGCACACCGTCGCAAGGATCTCTCTCGCCGTCCAGCCGCTCTGCTGCGACAGCTCCGCGATCACCTCGTCCGGCAGGTGGTCAACATAGTCGATCTCGCCGTTTTCGTAAAGCTCCCACGCCTCGCGGCTGCTGTCGGCAAAGACGAAGTGCAGCGTGTCGGGCCCGACGATGCGCGCCTCGTAATATTCCGCGTTGCGCACGGCGGTCAGCTCGCCGCCCTGGCTCCACTTCTCCGCGCAGTAAGCGCCGTTGCTCACGAGCGGGGCTTTGTCGAACGCCGTGCTCTCGGCAAGGTCGCGGCGCAGCGGCATCGTGGCGACCGCCGTGCAGATGCCCTCGATGAAATAGGCGCAGGGTGCGCTCAGCGTGACGACAAAGGTCGCATCATCCTTGGCCGAGACCTGAAGCTTCGTTTTGTCTCCGCTCTCGCACACCTCGTCGTAGCCCGCCACCACGCTCATGAGCGCGTGGTTGGGGGAAGCCGTCGCCGGGTCGGCAAGGCGCTGCCAGGCGTAGACAAAATCGTCCGCCGTGACCTTCTGCCCATCCGACCAGCGGGCGGAGGCGCGCAGCGTGAAGGTATAGGTCACGGTGCCGTCAAAATTCGTCTCTTCGCTGTATTCCTTGGCCATGCCGCTATCGAGCACAGCCTCGCCGCTGCCGCCGTCGCTCATGCGCATGAGGTTTTCATAGAGGGCGTAAAAAACGCTGTTGGCGTCCGTGTCGGTGTTCATCGCGGGGTCGAGCGATGTGATCTCGCTGCAAATGCTGGCGCGAAAGACGAAGGGCTCGTCCGTATCCTTCTTTTTTCCGCAGCCCGAGAGCATCGCAGGCAGCATCAGCGCGCAGAGCAGCACGCATAAGATCCGTTTTATCTTGTTCATAAGCACTCCTGATATTCAAAAGGCGGCCCACGGCCGCTGATGATTTGCATTGACGGCATCGATTATATCGAAAAAACACCGGCTTGTAAAGGCGAAAGGAGGAAAAGTTACAATTTGTTACATTTTCTCATAGTCCCGCGCGCAAAAAGGGGCGCTGCTCTCTTCCGAAGAAGAGAACAGCGCCTCTTTTGAAGTTCGATCAAAACGGGAGGCTTAGTACGCGACGCCCCAGTAGATGTCGGTCGTGCATTCCTTGCCGCAGCAGACGCACTTGCCCGTCGTGCCGCTCTGCTTGAGGGGCATGCAGCGGGAAGAAACGCCAGCGACTTCCTTCATCTTGAGCTCGCACTCAAGGCTGCCGCACCACTTCGTGCGGGCAAAGCCGCCGCGGCCGCTCGCCATCTCCTTCACCTCGTCGACGGTCTTGAGGTCGAAGGTGTTGTCTTCAAGGTTCTTTTCCGCTGCGGCGTACATGTTGTCGTGGATGGTGTCGAGCAGGGTCTTGACCTCCGTCTCGATGCCCTCGATCTTCGCCGTGACCTTCTCGCCGTTGTCGCGGCGGACGAGGCAGCAGTTGCCCTCGGCGAGGTCGCGCGGGCCAAGCTCCATGCGGATGGGCACGCCGCGCATCTCGTACTCGGCGCACTTCCAGCCCATGGACTGGTCACTGTCGTCCAGCTTGACGCGAACGCCTGCGGCGACGAGAGAAGACATCATCGCCTTGGCGGTCTCGAGCACCTCGGGATTCTTGTGCGCGGCGATGGGGACGATAACGACCTGCGTGGGCGCGATGCGCGGGGGCAGGACGAGGCCGTTGTTGTCGCCGTGGGTCATGATGACCGCGCCGATCATGCGCGTGGTAGAGCCCCAGGAGGTCTGGAACGGGTACTGGAGCTTATTGTCGCGGCCGGTGAAGGTCACGTCATAGGCGCGGGAGAACTTGTCGCCGAAATAGTGGCTCGTCGCGCCCTGGAGGGCCTTGCGGTCCTTCATCATGCACTCGACGGTGTAGGTCGCCTCGGCGCCGGCAAACTTTTCCTTGTCGGTCTTACGGCCGGGAACGACGGGGATGGCGAGCACATGGCGGAAGAAGTCGGCGTAGCAGTTGAGCTGCTGCATCGTCTCAGCCTGCGCCTCCTCGGCGGTCTCGTGGATGGTGTGACCCTCCTGCCACCAGAACTCGCGCGAGCGCAGGAAGGGGCGGGTGGTCTTCTCCCAGCGGATGACGGAGCACCACTGGTTGTAGAGCATCGGCAGCTGACGGTAGGTCTGCAAAACGCGCGACCAGTGGTCGCAGAACATCGTCTCGGACGTGGGACGGAAGGCAAGGCGCTCTTCGAGCTTCTCGCTGCCGCCCATCGTGACCCATGCGACCTCGGGGGCGAAGCCGTTGACAAGCTCGCCCTCCTTCTTCAAAAGGCTCTCGGGGATGAGCACGGGCATCGCCACGTTCTCGTGTCCGGTCTTTTTGAACTCGGCGTCCATCAGGCTCTGCATGTTCTCCCAGATGGCGTAGCCATAGGGGCGCAGGATGGTAAAGCCCTTGACGCTGGCGTACTCGACAAGCTCGGCCTTGCGGCAGATGTCGGTATACCATTGGGCGAAGTCATCCTCCAGATTCGTGATCTGTTCGACTTTTTTCTCTTTTGCCATTTTATGTTCTCCCTCGCATTTCAGGATAGATTTCTGAACTGTTATTGTATTGGTTTTGCGATGAAATGTCAAGCGCAGCGCAGGCAAAAGGGGGGACGATCGCGCGGATCGTCCCCCCTTTTTCATTTAATTTGCTGATCACGCCACCGTCGGGAAACGGAGGATGGCCTTGAAGAGGTCGCCGTCGATGGCAATCGCCATCTTGCCGCCCTGCAATTCCGTAAGACTCTGCGCGATGGAAAGGCCCAGGCCGTTGCCCTCGGTCGAGCGCGAGCTGTCGCCGCGCACGAAGCGCTCCATCAGCTCCTCGGCGGGGATGTTGAGCGCCGCGCGCGAGGTGTTCTTGAAGGTCACGACCGCCTCGCCGCCCGTCTTTTCGAGCGTCAGGTAAACGCGCGTGCCGCTCTGGGCGTATTTGCAGATGTTCGAAAGCAGGTTGTCGATCACGCGCCACATCAGCGCGCCGTCCACGCAGCAGAAAAGCTCCTTTTCCGGCATCACGCTCACAAGCGTCAGTTCGGCCGCCGCCAGCTTGTCGCCGTATTCGCCCTCCACCTGTGCCAAAAGCTCGTTCATGCTGCATCGCACGGCGTTCACCGGCAGGTTGCCGGTCGTCGCCTTGCTCGCCTCGACCAAGTCCTCCGTGAGCTTTTTGAGCTTGAAGGCCTGCCGCTTGAGCACGGCGAGGTATTCTTCCTCCTGCTCGCTCGTGTGCTCGTGCTGCAAGAGGTCAACGTAGTTGATGATGCTCGTCAGCGGCGTTTTGATGTCGTGCGAGACGTTCGTGATGAGCTCCGTTTTGAGCCGCTCGCTCTTGAGCTGCTTGTCGATGGCCGCGGCCATGCCGTCGCCGATGGAGTTCAAATTCTCGGCGTGGCGCTTGACGTCCCAGTACATCCATTTTGTGTCCACCTGCGCATCAAGATCGCCGGCGGCAAGGGCTTCGCCCTCCTTCTGGAGCTTACGAAGCTGCGCGGAAAAGAGGCAGGCCGCAACGGAGAGAACGAACAGAAACACGATGAGCTGCCCGCCTCTGTAATAAAACTGGTCCGCCATCAGGCAGATCATCACACCGACGATGAAGCAGCCCACCACCGTGCGCCAGACGAGCGGGATGGCGTGCAGGAAGCCAATAACGCCGCGGCAGAAGGCGCAGAGCACGCCCCAGCACCACTTGACGATCTTCCAGCACAGGCATAAGAGCCTATGAATGAGCGTTCCCTTCCACAGTCCGCCCACCTTGACGCGCGCGCAGAACGTCACCCACGCGGCAAAAACGAGCACCGCCAGCGCAAAACTCATCCCCAGCAGCAGCACATCGTAGGGCGGGGTATAGAAGCTCACATAGGAGTAGACCTCCTCCACCGCCACGCACAGCAGCGCAATGATCGTGCCGTCAACGAGAAGGTAGAGGTCGAAGGGGATCTTTTCCTGCCAGCCGCCCTGTAATTCGCCATCCTCGCGCCGCGCCGCCGTGCGGGCGAGGAAGATGAGCAGGAACAGCTCCATCGCGCCGAAAAGGATGAGCATCTCCAGGGCGTTCTGTCCCCAGTTCTCTGCCTTGTCGTAAAAAACCTTCGCCCAGTAAATGTCGTCCTGCGCAGGAAGGCCCTTCACAAGGTAGACATCAAAGGTCTTGTCACCGTAAACGGTGCTGTAGCAGAAGATATCGCCGTCGCTGACGTTGCTGAACTCCACCTTGTCCTGCTCGTCCGTCACGCGGAAGCGAAGGTTGCTGTAGCTGTCGCCCTTGGAGTAGATCTTGTCGAGCTCATAGTTTCCGCCTTCCATGGCGATATAGTCGTCGCAGATCTCCCACGTCTTTTTGCCGACCGCATTCAGGCAGAGGTTGCTCGTGTAAAAATCCCTGCCCATGCCGCCGTAGGAATAGACAAGTCCTACAACATAGGTGAGGATGACCGGCACGAGCGCTGCCGCCAGCAGAAAGGCGACCGCCTTGATCCAGAAATTGCGTATCCACGCAGCCTTCATTTCTTGTCCTCCATTTTATACCCCAGCCCCCACACGACCTTCAGGTAGCGCGGCTCGGAGGGGT